>Ga0208752_100012_pt1 | contig 137114 bp, 135 predicted proteins | sample LakWasMet27_LOW6_2_FD_183871 | JGI IMG/M metagenome (GOLD analysis project Ga0208752, IMG submission 183871) | Freshwater sediment methanotrophic microbial communities from Lake Washington under simulated oxygen tension - Sediment Metagenome... | ecosystem: Environmental > Aquatic > Freshwater... | reverse complement strand
GTTGTCGAGTGAGTCATGCGTAATGTATTCCGATATAACAGGACAATCCATTTTTAAACAGGGTAATAAAAAGCTCCTTTGGGATAACCAAATGGAATCAATGCATTATCTTTTAATTGCCGAGCAACTCTACTTCACAACACGCAAATGCGGTTTGCTGGCTACAGGTTTTTTTTCTGGTGGCGGCTCGTTGCCGTTATCGTCATCTTCGCGATCAAACACCATGCCTTTGCCGTTTTCTCTGGCGTAAATTGCCAATACAGCAGTAACGGGCGTAACGATGTGCAATGGCTTACCGCTAAAGCGGGCATTGAATTCAATAAAATCATTGCCAAGGGATAAGCCTTGGATGGCTTGGGGCTTGATGTTTAGGACTATTTTGCCGTCTTCGATAAATTCTTGCGGCAATACGGCATCGGTATTTTCGGCGTCAACCAACAGATGCGGTGTTAAATCGTTATCGACGATCCATTCATAAATCGAACGTATCAGATAAGGTTTTAAGGAAGTCATTTGAGGATCTCGTTCATTTCTTTCTCGGCATCGCTCAGACTGTGTCTGAATGCCGGCCGGTTGAATATTTTTAAGGCGTAATTGTTGATGGTGTCGTTGAGTGATGACGTTTCAATGCCCACGCTGGGTAAGCGCCATAAAAGTGGGGCAACAACACAATCGACCATTGAGAATTCTTCGCTCATGAAAAATGGTCTGGCACCAAATACAGGTGTTACTGAGATGATGCTTTCGCGCAGCAATTTTTTGGTGCGTGCTGATTTCTTCTCGCCAGAGCTTAAAATTTCCTCAAGCAGCTGATACCAATCTTGATCGATGCGCTTGATCAGCATTCTCGCTGTTGCGCGGGACACAGGGTCCATCGGATGCAAAGGTGGGTGCGGGAAGCGCTCATCCAGGTATTCCATGATGATGCGTGAATCGTAAAGAACCAGATCGCGCTCTATCAAGGTGGGAGAGATGCCGTTCGGATTAAGTTCTATTAAATCTTCCGGAGGATCGGTCGGGTCGTAATATTCCACATCGGCGACAATTCCCTTTTCGAGCAACACAAAACGCGCGCAATGGCTCTTTGTGCAGGTGGGTGATGAAAAAAGAGTCATGGCAGATCTACGAGTACTAATGTTTGTCACGAATAACAACCTCTTTGGGGTGTAGAGCGGTAAGAGGATGCATTGTAACACGATTGAAAAATTTCTTGCTTTGATGTGTGGGGTAAAAGCGAGCAACTGGCTGATTTAATTATGGATTTATTAGAAATCAGCTCTTGGGCGTTGTTAAAAAAAGACTCGTAATATGGTCTGTTTCTTCGAGAAATTCGTTATACGCTCTTGGTTCGACAAGCTCGCTACTAACGTAACAGGATGACCTAAGAAGATACCGTTCGCGCTGAGCTGTGAGCTTGTCGAACGATTAAGATGCAGTTTTTACTGGTTTTGGTGAAAACATCCCTGTTTTCGTGTTTGCAATTAATGCACGTCTTTCCAGTATTCTTTTTTCAGCAGGTAGGACAGGACTAACAGCATTAAGATGAAGAAAATGACATATTTGCCCATGCTTTTTCTTTCTAGTTGCATAGGTTCGCCAACATAAACAAGAAAGTTAACTAAATCGTTAACGACTTGATCGAATTCTTTATCAGAAATCGTGCCGTGCTCTTCCAGCACTAATTTATCTATAGATTTTTGACCATCTACGGTTTTGTAAGTTGGCTTTTGTTGGCCTTGTAACTGCCACAGCGGGTTAGGCATACCAACATCTTCAAAGACAAGGTTATTGACGCCGTAAGGCCGGGTTTTGTCAGTGTAAAAACCTTTCAGGTAGCTATACAGCCAATCGGCACCGCGTGACCGGGCTATTAAAGATAAGTCAGGCGGTTGGGTGCCAAACCATTTTTCGGCATCATGCGCGTTCATTGCGCTGTGCAGCTGGTCATAGATGCTGGCACCTTCAGGCGCAATGTCATTCAGCATCTTTTTTTGATCCACATTAATGTCTTGAGCGATGCGCAAGTAACGAATGTGTTTGATCGAATGGCAGCCAAGACAATAGGTGACAAAGTGTTTTGCTCCACGTTGCAGGGAGGCATTGTCGGTCAGATCAATATCCGCTTCTTGTAGTTCAACACCTTGGGAAGCTTGCACTCCGCCAGACAGGGCCAGTAATAAAAATAGCGTTATAAAATTTTTCATATCAATCGAGGCTCTTTTTTAATTTTATTGCTAATCGAGTGATGACATTGAGAATGCCGCGCGCGTTGGGTCTTCTCTTGTTAACCACTGTGCCGTCTTGCAGTTGAACAGGTGTGAGGACAGTTACTTCATGAAAGGTATCAATCAGCGCAGGTAAGCGTTCTTCCAGGCTGGGTTGATAAGTTAAATGTTTTGGTAACGGTTTGGATTTTTCCCAGCGGGTGTACAGCGGCATTAACAAGAAAAAACCGAAGTAGATGACGGTGAAAATTCTCGCAAACGTGGTTGCTGTTGGCGTAGCTGGTTGTGTACCCAGATAACCTAATGCCAAAAAGCTAATGACGAATAGCAACAATGCTTTTTTATAAATGCCGCCGCGATAGCGGATTGATCTGACTTTGCTGCGATCCAGCCAAGGCAATAAAAACAGCACAACAATAGCACCGCCCATGCCGATGACACCGGCAAACTTGTCAGGAATTGCCCGCAAGATTGCGTAAAACGGGGTGAAGTACCAGACTGGAGCAATATGCTCAGGAGTTTTCATTGGATCTGCCGGGATAAAGTTGGCATGTTCAAGAAAATATCCACCCATTTCAGGCATGAAGAAGATAACTGTGGCAAAAAATAGTAAAAATACCGCCACGCCAACCAGATCTTTCACCGTGTAATAAGGGTGAAAGGGGATGCTGTCCATTATTTTCAGGTCAGGGTTGTTACCTCTCAGGATTTTTTCTTCTTCCTCTTCGTCTGATTTACGACGTCCGGTCTGTTTTATCTTTTTAAGATCTAATCCATCAGGATTGTTAGAGCCGACTTCGTGCAAAGCAACGATATGCAGAAACACCAGCAATACTAGAACTAGAGGCACGGCGATAACATGGAATGCAAAGAAGCGATTGAGCGTAGCATCGGAGACGACATAATCACCTCTGACCCACAGGGATAATTCATCGCCCACAACCGGGATGGCACTAAACAAGGAGATAATAACTTGCGCCCCCCAGTAAGACATTTGTCCCCAGGGTAATAAGTAGCCCATAAAGGCTTCTGCCATTAAGGCAACAAACAGCAGCATACCGAAGATCCAGATCAGCTCACGCGGATGCTTGAATGAACCGTACAGCAAGCCTCTGAACATGTGCAGGTAAACCACAATGAAAAATGCTGATGCGCCCGTAGAGTGCATGTAGCGAACCAGCCAGCCCCAGTTGACATCTCGCATGATGTATTCAACCGAGTCGAATGCTAATTTGGCATCCGGCTTGTAGTTCATCGTCAGCAAAATGCCGGTAAGAAATTGATTAACCAGTACTAACAGAGCTAATGAACCGAAAAAATACCAGAAATTGAAGTTTTTGGGCGCGTAATAGTGCGCCATGTGCTCGTTCCAGAGATTCGTGAGCGGAAAGCGCTCTAAAATCCAGTTGCCACATAAAGTTAGACGGCTTGGTTTCATGCACCTTTCTCCTGTTGAAGATCTTCACCAATAATTAACTGCGTATCGGTAACGTATCGGTAAGGGGGGATTTCCAGGTTGGTGGGTGCCGGTACTCCGCTATAAACGCGGCCCGCTAAATCAAACCAAGAACCATGGCAAGGGCAAAAAAAGCCGCCTTTCCAGTTATCGCCTAGATCGGGTGGCGCAATTTCCGGTCGAAAGGTGGGTGAGCAACCCAAGTGAGTACATAAACCAACGGCAACAAAAATTTCCGGTTTGATTGAGCGCTCAGCGTTGGCACTTTCAACGGGTTGGATAGATTCTTTGGATAAAGGATCCCGTAGTTGAGGCCCGAGGGTTTTGAGTGTTTCCAATACTTCTGGAGTGCGGTTAAGTATCCAGACGGGTTTACCACGCCAAGCTACTCTAATAAGTTGACCAGCTTCCATTTTACTAATGTCGACTTCAACAGGTGCTCCCGCGGCCATAGCTTTAACGCTGGGCTGCATTTGGGCAAGAAAAGGGACAGCTAAATAGCCGGTACCAACCGCGCCAACTACGGTTAGCGCTGAGGTCAGAAACTGGCGTTTGGACTTGTCGACGCCTTCAGTATTCATTATTAAACTCTCCTGGGGTGGTCTGCACTTACAAGTGCATTGTTTTTCTATTTTTCGTAGCGCGGCAATATACCATTAAAGCTTGCGGCATTTGAAGCGCCCTTAGTTTGCGTTTGCTACCTAACAGCGGTGCGATGAATTTAATAGAGATTTACACGGCTGATAGGCTGTTGCGTAAGGCAGTTAGAAACGCGGCGTTTTCTTCTGGTTTACCTATGGTGACGCGTAGGCAATCGGTTAATAAACCTCCTTGAGGGTTGAGGTTTTTGATTAACACGCCTTGATTTTTTAAGGCTGTGAAAATACTGTCAGCGTGGTCTTTTTTTGTTCTAAACAAAATGAAATTGGCTGAGCTAGGGTAGGCGGTGATGCCGTCCAGTTCATTCAGTCCGGCAAATACAACGTCACGTTGGGCGCGGATTTCAGCGGTTTGCTCGTCAAATAGGTCGCTGTTGCTTAGTGCAAAGTCGGTGCTCGCCTGAGTCAAAATATTGATGTTGTATGGCAGGCGGATTTTGTTAAGTTGTTCAATGATGGCAGGGGCGCCGGCAATATAGCCAAGCCGTAAACCGGCCAAACCTAATTTAGAGACGGTGCGCATCACCAACAGATTTTCATACTGCGGCAATTCATTGATAAAGCTGGCATCGGCAAACGGTGCGTAAGCCTCATCCAAAATCACTAGGCCATTAGCTTTGGTGATAATTTCCCGAATTGCATCGGCATTAAATAAATTACCGGTCGGATTGTTGGGGTAAGCTAAAAAAATCACTGAGGGTTGATGTGTTTCGATAGCCGCTAACATAGCCGGTAAATCCAGCTCAAACGTATCGGCCAGCAAGGGGATGCCGTGATAAGTCAACCCGAGGCATTGGCTAAGCTGTTTGTACATGACAAAGCCTGGATCGGGTGCCAGCACCTGGGCATCTGGCGGTAAGGCCATTAACAACAATTGGATGATCTCATCAGAGCCATTGCCCAGTAATACATCAAACTGTTCGGGTATTTTATAAACGTGTTTGATGGTGTTAGTCAGCTGTCGGGCTTCTGGGTCGGGGTACCTGTTGAGCCGGCAATCTTTAAGTGTTTCTAACCATTGGTTTTTAATGTCTTCCGGCCAGGAGTAAGGATTTTCCATAGCGTCAAGTTTGATTAAACCGGTTGCATCGGCAACTTTGTAAGCGGATAGCGCTAAAACTTCCTTACGGAATAGGGAGTTAATCAGGTTTGTTTGTGACATGGGTAAGGTCCAAGGTGACGGCTTATGAGGAGATGTGTCCAAGGTGATGGACTGGGATCTTTGTTATTTAGGGAAATCTCTAAAAATTGCACTTCGACTGTTTGACCAACTCAGCACAAACGAAATCAATATATTGCCGTTCGTCCTGAGCTTGCCGAGGGACTTAATTAGAGTTTTCTTAATCCTTGATTCTATATTCCGCAGAACGCGCATGCGCCGTTAAGCTCTCGCCGCGAGCCAGTACAGATGCTGTTTTTCCCAATGTAGAAGCCCCTGCTTGTGAGCAATTGATCAGGCTGGTGCGTTTTTGAAAATCATAAACGCCTAGCGGTGATGAAAATCTTGCGGTGCCTGATGTCGGTAAAACGTGGTTAGGCCCGGCGCAATAATCCCCTAAAGCTTCTGCTGTGTAGCGGCCCAGGAATATGGCACCGGCATGGCGAATCTGTTCGGATAGTGCTTCCGGATTTTCGACGGATAGTTCTAAATGCTCGGGAGCAATGTGATTGGCTACCTCGGCAGCCTCATCCAGATTGTTCACTTTAATCAATGCGCCACGACTAGACAGCGATGTGCTGATAATGTCGGCGCGTTCCATTGTTGGCAGCAAGGTGTTAATGCTGTTCTCAACCGCCGCAAGGAAGTCAGCGTTGTCGCTGATTAAAATCGACTGGGCGTTTTCGTCGTGTTCTGCTTGAGAAAACAAATCCATCGCAATCCAGTCAGGATTGGTCTTGCCATCGCAGATGATCAGAATTTCCGAAGGCCCGGCGATCATATCGATGCCTACTTGACCGAACACTAACTTTTTAGCAGTGGCGACGTAAATATTGCCGGGGCCGACAATTTTAGCCACAGCCGGGATAGTTTCTGTGCCGTAAGCTAATGCCGCAACGGCTTGGGCGCCACCGATGGCAAAAGCGCGATCCACGCCCGCTAAATAAGCGGCCGCCAGTACCAGTTGATTGGTTTCGCCTTTAGGTGTGGGCACAACCATCACTAGCTGACCAACACCGGCTACTTTAGCCGGGATGGCATTCATCAGCACTGAAGAAGGATAAGCGGCTTTACCGCCGGGCACGTAAAGTCCAGCGCTATCCAGTGGCGTCACTTTTTGCCCCAGTACGGTGCCGTCTGCTTCAGTGTATTGCCAGGACGCCATTTTTTGCTGTTCGGCATAAGCGCGAATACGCTCGGCTGCTGTTTTTAGGGCTTGTGCCTGGTCGGCTGGTAATTGCTCCCAGGCGGCTTTTAGCGTTTCTTGGCTTAATTCAAGCTCGCCGGCATGGCTGAAAGCGGTTTGATCAAAACGGTTGGTGTAGTTGATAACCGCTTGATCGCCGTTTTGCCGTACGTCGGTAATAATGTCCAACACGCGGTGATTGATGTCTCTGTCATCAGCTTCATCCCAAGTCACTAGATGGTGCAGTTGTTGGTCAAAGTCAGCTGATGAATTGTCCAGTTTAGTGATGTTGATGGCTGACATGGTGTTACCTCTGCGCTAGGGTGTGTTCAAATTGTTCAAGCAATGCAGCAATTGCTTGGTGTTTCATTTTCATGGCTGCTTTATTAACGACCAGCCGTGAGCTGATGTTCATGATCAAGTCGCGTGGTTCCAAGCCATTGGCTTTAAGGGTGTTGCCGGTGTCAACCAAGTCGACGATACAATCGGCAAGACCGACCAGTGGCGCTAATTCCATGGAGCCGTAGAGTTTGATTATTTCAGCCTGAATACCCAGGCTGGCAAAGTAACGCTGTGCGGTTTTGACATATTTGGTCGCGACACGAACGCGGCCGGTAATCTCAGGCGCGTCTTTGTGTGTTGCTGTCATTAGTTTGCAGCAGGCAATTTTTAAATCCAACGGCTCGTAAAGACTTTCTGCGCCATGTTCCAACAGCACGTCTTTGCCGGCAATGCCTAGATCAGCAGCGCCGTATTCAACAAACGTCGGAACATCGGTGGCGCGGATGATGACTAACTGCACATCATCACGAGTGGTTTGCAAAATCAGCTTGCGGGATTTTTCCGGATCATCAAGCGGTGTGATACCTGCTTCTTTGAGTAAAGGTAGAGCTTCTTCATAAATCCGGCCCTTGGAAACGGCAATGGTTAACATGATCAGGCCTATCTTGGTACGCGGCGAATGGTTGCGCCCAGTTGAGAGAGTTTTTCTTCGATATGATCGTAGCCTCGATCGATATGATAGATGCGGTCAACTAAGGTATCACCCTGAGCCACCAGTGCGGCTATCACCAAGCTGGCCGAGGCTCTCAAGTCGGTCGCCATGACCGGTGCGCTGGTCAGTTTGCTTACGCCAGTACAAATGGCCGTATTAGATTCGAGTCTAATATCAGCCCCCATGCGTTGTAGTTCCTGGACATGCATAAAACGATTTTCAAATACCGTTTCGGTAATAATGCCAACGCCCTCGGCAACTGCATTTAAGGCCGTAAATTGGGCCTGCATATCGGTAGGGAAAGCGGGATAGGGGGCCGTGCGTACAGAAACGGCCTTGGGTTTTTTACCATGCATGTCGAGCGCGACCCAGTCTTCGCCGGTAGTGATTTCTGCACCGGCTTCGGTCAGTTTTTCTAAAACAGCATCCAGCAGACCTGGGCGAGTGTTTTTAAGCTTGACCTTGCCGCCGGTAATGGCCGCAGCGACTAAATAGGTGCCGGTTTCGATACGATCTGGCAGAACATCGTAATGAACGCTTTCGGTGCCTAGCTTTTCAACGCCTTCAATGGTGAGTACGTCAGTGCCGATGCCAGTGATTTTGGCGCCCATTTTGTTGAGAAAATACGCCAAATCGCTGACTTCAGGTTCTTTGGCGGCATTTTCAATAATAGTAATGCCTTCCGCCAACGCTGCTGCCATCAGCAAGTTTTCAGTACCCGTTACAGTGATTTGATCCAGCACCAAGCGACAACCTTTTAGACGGCTTGCTTTGGCGTGAATAAAGCCGCCTTCAACGGTAATGTCTGCGCCTAGCTTTATCAAACCGTTGATATGAATGTCCACGGGGCGCGAGCCGATAGCACAACCGCCCGGTAGGGATACATGGGCTTCGCCAAACCTAGCCAATAATGGCCCCAGCACTAGAATCGAAGCGCGCATGGTTCTGACTAGTTCATAAGGGGCGACATAGCTATTGATGGTGCTCGCGTCGACTTCGATATTCATTTTTTCGTCGACAATGAGATGCACCCCCATTCGCCCCAACAATTCCATGGTGGTGGTGATGTCGTGTAAATGCGGAATGTTGCCAACGCTAACGGGAGCATGTGAAAGCAGGGTGGCTGCCAAAATGGGTAAGGCGGCATTTTTTGCGCCGGAGATGCGGAGTTCTCCTGAGAGCTGGGTGCCACCGGTAATGATGAGTTTGTCCATTTTAAGACCCTGGGTTGTTAGGTAGTGGGAGGCGCTGACCGGTTAGGGTCAAGCAATGTAGATTGCGAGATGACTGTTTTTGTCAAAGCCGCTGAGTTTCGCCAGCGTGATTAGTTGTTCAGGGATGTTTTTGAAGCTAAGGTGTAAACGGTGCTGACGAGAATATTTGATCCACTCAATCATCAAGGCCAAGCCGGCACTATCGGTGTTATTAACTTTACTTAAGTCAATGCTGATTTCTTTTGCCGATGAAAGAAAGGCAAAGGATTTAAGGGTCTGCTTATCGATGCTGGCGAACGTTAAATCGCCATCGATAATATAAGACCCTGAGCCTTGATCAATAATGTTGAGTTTGCTCACTTCTTTTTGCCTTCCGCTTTTTCTTCGGCTGATTTGAACAGGAATTGGCCGATAGCTTTTTCAAGAATAATGGCGGATTGGGTGATTTCTATGTTGCCGCCATTTTTCAAATAATCATCTGAACCACCGGGCTCAAGACTGACGTATTGCTCGCCGAGCAGGCCGGCGGTAAAAATGCTGGCGGTAGTGTCTTCAGGCAGGTTGTTGTATTGCACATCGATGCTTAAAGAAACGACAGATTGATAGGTTTTGGGGTCAAATCTGATGCCGGTGACCTGGCCGATCTTTACTCCAGCGGCAGAGACAGGTGACTTTACTTTTAAGCCGCCGGAATTTTCGAAACGGGCGGTGATGGTGTAACTGTCATGTTCAGTGAATGAGCTCAAATTACTCACTTGCATCGAGAGGAAAAATAATCCGGCAATACCCGCCGCGACGAAAAGCCCGACAAGTGTGTCCTGAGTGTTGGTGTGTTGCATTAATCGTCTCCAAACATGAGTGCGGTCAGGATGAAATCCAAACCTAAAATACTAAAAGCGGAATTAACTACAGTACGAGTAGTGGCGCGGCTGACCCCTTCAGAGGTTGGGATGCTGTCGTAGCCCTCAAATAAAGCAATCCAGGAGGTAACAAAGCCAAAGACTAAACTTTTTAGAACGCCATTGATAATGTCGTCCTGGAAATCAATATTGGCTTGCATTTGCGACCAGTAGGCTCCTTCATCAACGCCTAACAGCCCGGATCCAACCAATTGTCCACCAATGATACCGACAGCGCTGAATAGGGCGGCAAGCAGGGGCATAGATAGTAATCCGGCTAAGAAACGCGGTGAAATAATACGTTTTATCGGGTCTACAGCCATCATTTCCATGCCGGAAAGTTGCTCGGTGGCTTTCATTAGGCCAATTTCTGCCGTTAAAGCCGAGCCGGCACGACCAGCGAATAATAATGCGGAGACTACCGGTCCCAGTTCCCTTACTAAGGATGCCGCAACCATAACGCCAAGGGTTTCTTCAGCGCCAAAATCTGACAGTGTGTAATAGCCTTGTAGACCTAGGACCATCCCGACAAACAATCCGGAAATAGTGATGATCAAAAAAGACAGAACGCCGACTGAATACATTTGCTTCAGCAACAGCCTGGGTCTGGGCAATACACTTGCGATGCCGGAGACTATTTGAATTAGAAAAAAGCTTGCTCTACCCAGTTTAGTGAAGCTGGCGCGTGTGCTTTTACCCAGAAGTTGTAAGAATTCAATCATCATTGCCGCCGTTAATAACGTTTTCCGGATGATAATAAGTCATCAACATAATCTTTAGCCGGGTAGTGAAAGTGGACTGGCCCATCAGCGGTACCGGTCATGAATTGTTGCACCCATTCGGAAGAAGATTGTTTTATCTCTTGCGGCGTGCCTTGTCCGACAATTTTTCCGCCGGAAATGACGTAGATGTAGTCAGCAATGGCAGTTGTCTCTTGAACATCATGCGATACCATAATGCTGGTTAGACCTAGGGTGTTGTTTAAGGACTTAATCAAGTGAACTAAAGCGCCTTTAGATATAGGGTCTTGGCCGGTAAACGGCTCGTCATACATGATCATCATTGGATCCAAAGCAATAGCTCTGGCTAATGCTACCCGTCTGGCCATGCCGCCGGACAGTTCATTTGGCATCAAATTGCGTGCGCCCCTTAAACCCACGGCCTGTAATTTCATCAGTACCAAGGTGCGGATCATAGACTCGGGCAGGTGAGTATGCTCTCGCAGCGGAAATGCGACATTGTCGTAAACGTTCATGTCGGTTAATAACGCGCCGCTTTGGAACAGCATGCCCATGCGTTTGCGTAGAGAATACAGATCTGCTCTACGCAATTGATGAACATTTTTGTTATCTATGTTGATAATTCCCTGGTTAGGAAAAAGCTGTCCGCCGATAAGCTTTAATAAAGTTGTTTTGCCTGTGCCGCTGGGCCCCATGATCGCAGTGATTTTGCCGCGTTCAAACTCCATGGAAATATCGTCGAATATCTTCGTATCACCGCGAGTAAATGTCAGATGTCGAACAGAGACTAGGCTGTTTTGTGGGGAAACGCTTTTATCCATGCGGGATTTAACTGTTGGGTTATTAGCAAACTTAGCCGACTATTCTCTATGACTAGTCCCTATTTCGTCAAACTATTGTCGTTGTATAACTGCAGTGCAATGCTCTTTCGTATGATCTGGTGGGGCAGTAATAAATAAACATGGCATAATAGGCAATTTTTGAGCCATCAGAATTTATCTTTATCGTGACCCGTCGCAAATTATGAAACTACATGATCAAAAGCTTCGCGAATTGGCATTGGCTGTCATTCAGGTAGAAACTCAGGCAGTAGCAGCGCTGGCAGCTCGTATCGATGATAGTTTCGTTGCGGCATGCAAGCTGATGTACGGCTGTGTTGGGCGCGTAGTGGTGACGGGTATGGGCAAGTCAGGGCATATTGCCGGCAAAATAGCGGCAACATTGGCAAGTACCGGAACCCCTGCTTTTTTTGTGCATCCGGGTGAAGCCAGTCACGGTGATTTGGGGATGATTACGCGGCAGGATGTGGTGCTTGCGTTATCAAATTCAGGTGAAACCGAAGAAGTTTTAACCATTTTGCCAATTATTAAACGTATCGGCGTGCCGTTAATTGCTTTGACTGGGAATAGTCAGTCGACCATGGCTAAATTTGCCACCGTACATATTGATGTGAGTGTTGAGCAAGAGGCGTGTCCTTTAGGGCTCGCGCCGACATCCAGTACTACGGCTGCTTTAGTAATGGGTGATGCTTTGGCGGTTTCGTTGCTTGAAGCCCGCGGGTTTACCCGTGATGATTTTGCGTTATCGCATCCAGGCGGTAGTTTAGGTAAGCGTTTGTTGCTTATGGTAGAGGACATTATGCATGTCGGTAACGAAGTGCCGGTGGTGACTGACACTGCGTTGATTAGCGATGCCTTGCTGGAAATGACTGAGAAAAAACTGGGCATGACAGCCATTGTTGATGCCGAACAGCGGATGATGGGTATTTTTACGGATGGTGATTTACGTCGTATGCTTGGGCGCAATCTTGATATTCACAATACCTCAATCACTGAAGTAATGACTAGCTCATGTACGGTAATTCAGGCGGACATTTTGGCAGCTGAAGCGATGCAGATTATGGAACAGAAAAAAATCAATGCCTTGATGGTTGTAGACCAGGATCAACGGCCGATTGGCGCGTTGAACATGCATGATTTGATTCGTGCCGGGATCGTATAATGAAAACAATCGAACAGACGGAAGCCCTGGTTGAAAAAGCCAAAAAATTGAAATTATTGATTTTGGATGTCGATGGTGTTTTAACCGACGGCAAATTGTTTTTTGATAACCAAGGTAATGAGTACAAGTCATTTCATGCTCGAGACGGTCATGGCATTAAACTGTTGCGCCAGACGGGTGTCGAAGTAGCCGTTATTTCCGGGCGCAAGTCAGCTTCAGTGGCATTGCGTATGCAAAATCTGGGTATTGAGCACGTCTATCAAGGACACGAGCACAAAGTCGCAGCCTTTAATGAAATTATCGAAAAACTGGCTATTACTCCGGAACAAGCCGCGCATGTCGGGGATGATGTACTAGACTTGCCAGTCATGATTAGGGCCGGCTTGGCAATTGCAGTAAACGATGCCAATTTTGCAGTGAAACAGCGTGCAGATTGGGTAACAACATTGCCAGGAGGGCAGGGTGCGGTTCGAGAAGTATGTGACTTTATAATGCAAGCACAGGGAACGTTTGATTCTGTATTGAGTACTTATCTGGAATGAAGCTAACTGATCACAAATTTTTATTTTATCCCGCTGCCATTGCCGTACTGAGCTGGCTGTTGGTAAAACTGACTGGCGTTATTGAAATTAGTCGAATGGAAGCCCCTTTGCACAGTCCTGATTATTTCAGCACAGGCTATACAAAATGGGAAATGAGTGATCAGGGGAAGCTCAAAAGCAAAGTGCTTGCTGATGAAATGATGCATTACAGTGATGACGGCATAACGCATTTAAAGAATTTGGCCATGTATTTCTATAGTGACAATGCAGCCCCTTGGGTGGTCAAATCTGAAACTGGCGAATTATCTGCTGACGGCAAAGACTTATTTTTAAATGGTCAAGTTGCTATAAACAGGGCGGGTGATGCTGATACCCGAGAACTTATTATTAACACGTCTAATTTGAAGGTTAAACCGGAAACTAGCCATGCAGAAACGTCGGAGTGGGCCGAATTGATTAGTCCTCCAAATAGGACAGTAGGAACCGGTATGAAGCTGGTATTTGTTGAGCCGATTTACGTGGAATTGCTAAGCCATGTTAAAGGAAGATATGAAAAAAAATAAAAAATGCCTAATCCTTTGCATCTACTCCCTGTTTTTGTTGCTTTATGGTTCTCACCCGTTTGCATTAGAGAGTGATGCTGAGCAGCCTATAGTTATTGATTCGGATACGGCGACTTACGATGATGCTACTCAGTTGAGCACATATACCGGTAACGTGATTTCAGTGCAGGGCAGTATTCGTGTCAATTCCGATAAATTGGTCGTGCATTTTAAAGATGGTGAGGCGGAAAAATTGGTCTTTACCGGCAAAATGGCAAAATTTAAGCAAACGCCCAGTGAAGGTGCAGAGGATATTACTGGTGAGGCATTTACCGGGGAGTTTTATCCTAAGAGAAATTTGCTGGTGTTAATTAATAACGCTACCGTTTGGCAGGGTAGTGGCGCCTACTCCAGCGATTATATTGAGTACGATATTAAAACCTCGCTAGTTAAGGCTGGCGAAAAAGCCTCAGACAGCAAGCGCGTTCATGTAATAATCAAACCTAAAGCCAAGCAATAGTAACTTCATGAGTCATCTTGCAGCGCATCAGCTGATTAAAAATTACAATAAACGTAACGTAGTCAACGGTGTTTCTTTGCACGTTGATACCGGCGAAGTGGTTGGTTTGTTGGGGCCAAATGGTGCCGGAAAAACCACCAGTTTTTATATGATGGTGGGCTTGATCAAGGCGGATAAAGGTCAAATTACGCTGGATGGCAGGGATATTACTAACCACCCGATGCATTTGCGTGCCGCACAAGGTATTGGCTATTTGCCACAGGAGCCTTCAGTTTTTAGAAAATTGACAGTGGCTGATAATTTACGCGCTGTCTTGCAGATTCGAGCTGATTTAACTGAAGGGCAAGCCGAATTGGTTATTGAGGAATTGCTGCAAGAGTTTCATATTCTGCATTTACGTGATCAACTGGCCTTGAGTTTATCGGGCGGAGAAAGACGGCGCGTGGAAATTGCTAGGGCGCTCGCTACTAATCCGCAATTCATATTACTTGATGAACCATTTGCCGGTGTTGACCCGATTTCGGTTGAAGACATCAAAAAAATTATTGAGCATCTAAAAGATCGTGGCATTGGTGTGTTGATTACTGAGCACAATGTTAGGGAAACATTAGGAATTTGTGATCGTGCATATATACTTAACGACGGAAGAGTAATTGCCGAAGGGAATGCCGAGGCAATTGTTGCTAACGAAGAAGTGCGCAAAGTGTATTTGGGCAGTAACTTTAGTCTTTAAATAACAATCATAAAGATACTGAATGAAACAATCCTTACATCTTAAGTTAGGCCAACAACTGGCCATGACGCCGCAGCTGCAGCAAGCTATTAAGTTATTGCAGATGTCTACATTGGATTTGCAGCAGGAAATTCAACAGGCTCTTGAATCCAATATGATGTTGGAGGTTAATGAGGATGAGAACCTTGCTGATGTTGGGGTACGGGATAAAAAAACTGAAAACTCTGATTTGGTTACCAGTGAGGGTTCCCAAACCGACATTCCTGATGAATTGCCGGTAGATAGTTCATGGGATGATATTTACGATAATAGCTTTGAAGCCAGCTCAAGTAGCTCTGATGATGGTGCTGACTTTGAAATTCTCCGCAGTAAATCTTCAACATTGCTGGATCATTTGCTCTGGCAATTGGAACTTACATCGTTTTCCGAACGTGATCACGCTATCGCTATGGCTATCATCGATTCTATTAACGACGATGGTTACCTGATCAGTTCTCCGCAAGACATTTTCCAAGGTCTACAAAGTCAGCTGGACGATATTGAGTTCGATGAAGTCAATGCCGTATTGCATCGGGTGCAAAATTTTGACCCAGTAGGTGTTGCTGCGATTGATTTGGCTGATTGCTTGCGTTTGCAGCTACTGCAGCTGCCAGAAGAAACACCCTGTCGTCAAGAAGCGTTAATTGTCGTTTCTGAGCATCTTGGTTTGTTGGCAAATCATGAGCAAACCAAGTTAATGCGTAAATTGGATATTACTGAGCAGCAGCTTGATGGTGTGGTTGCTTTAATCAGGACTTTAGATCCTAAGCCAGGCGCTAAAATCCAAGATTCAGATTCCGAATATGTGGTTCCCGATGTCTATGTCACTAAGCAAGGCGGCCAATGGCAAGTCAATCTTAATCCTGATATTGCGCCAAAATTAAGGATTAATCCTTTTTATTCGGCCATGATAAAAAGAGCTGATAACAGTCAAGACAATAACTGCATGAAAGATCATCTGCAGGAAGCTAAATGGTTTATTAAGAGCTTGCACAGTCGTAACGATACCTTGCTTCGCGTCGGTCGGAGCATCGTAGAAAAGCAGACTGGTTTTCTTGAGCATGGGTCAATAGCTATGAAACCCATGGTGCTCAGAGATATTGCGGAAGAACTAAAGCTGCATGAATCAACGATCTCCAGAGTGACCACGCAAAAATTCATGCATACGCCCAATGGCATTGTTGAGTTTAAATATTTTTTTTCTAGTCATGTTTCCACAGATAGCGGAGGAGAATGTTCATCGACAGCTATTAGAGCTTTTATTAAAGAATTGATTAGCAATGAAAACCCGTCAAGTCCACTCAGTGATAATAAAATGGCGGATTTATTAAAAGAAAAAGGCATTAATGTTGCTCGGAGAACAATTGCCAAATACCGGGAAGCGATGTTTATTCCCCCTTCAAATGAGAGAAAGCGCATTTTATAAAGCCTTTCATTCTTATATCAACCTACTTTCGACTTTTAATTTAATAAGGAGTTTATTCCATGCAAGTTATCGTAACAGGCCATCATCTTGAAGTAACCGACGCGTTAAAAACACATATTGACGCTAGATTTGAAAAATTGGCACGTCATTTTGACAATGTTACTGATGTACACGTTATTTTGTCCGTAGAAAAACTAATCAAAAAAGCGGAAGCCACTTTAAAACTCAATGGTGCAACTTTGTTTGCTGAAGATCACCAAGAGGATATGTATGCTGCCATTGATGAAATGGTCAATAAACTTGAGCGTCAAATCACTAAGCACAAAGAAAAACACGCTGTTCATAGATAAATTTAATAGCGCAAGATGAGTTAGTGATGCAGAGGTTATATCTTTTTCGAATCACAACTCTTCTTGCGCTTGAATTTATGACATTGTCACAAAACGAGTCCGCTATCTTATGAAACTGCTTATTGTCAGTGGTCTGTCAGGGTCCGGTAAAAGTATTGCCCTGGATACTCTCGAAGACTGTGGCTATTACTGTATTGATAATCTTCCAGTGACCTTGCTGGAAGATTTTATCAGTCACGTAATGCTCGTAGACATCAAGACCTATGCAAAAACAGCGATAGGTATTGATGCAAGAAATCAGAGTGAAAGCTTGGCAGCGTTTTCAGAAAGTTTGCTGTTAATTCGCAGTAAAGGTATTGATTGCGAGATCATCTTTATGCAGGCGGAAGAGGCGACTTTGCTGAAGCGTTACAGTGAAACGCGTAGGCGCCATCCATTGACGGATCTGAATATACCGTTAAAGGAAGCATTAAAGCTTGAAAAAGAAATGCTGACCCCAATTGCCAAACATGCCAGTGTGGTGATTGATACCAGTCGCACGCATTATCATCAATTACGCGATTTAATTAGAGACCAGATTGGCGAGCGAGATATAACGCATATTTCCCTACAGTTTCAATCATTTGGATTCAAACATGGCGTGCCGTTAGATGCTGATTTTGTGTTTGACGCACGCAGCCTGCCAAATCCGTACTGGGTGCCCGATTTACGAGGGCTAACCGGAAAAGATCAGCCCGTCGTTGATTTTCTTAAAGAACAATCACTGGTTGGAGAGCTTCTTAAAGATGTCATCGATTTTCTACAACGTTGGATTCCAAGATTTGAAGCAGAAGGTCGAAGTTATCTGACTGTTGCGATCGGTTGTACTGGTGGGCAACATCGTTCTGTTTATCTAGTTGATGCCTTAGCCAGACATTTTAAAACCCCCTCCTTGAATGTTATTGCCAGACATAGAGAGCTAAATTAAGTTCCTATTTTTAGAATATTGCAGGATATTTTTAACTGAAAAGAACCGTCAAAAACCTTGGTTAATAATCCTTTTTCAAAGGGCAACATGATGGGAAGATTTCGACAGTAAATCATGTTGTGGACTACAGCTTTTGGGCCATAGTCCACATGCGATAAGCTCAAATAAATACGTTGTTAGCGTGCGCTTTGCAAAGCAGCTATGCGTTCTGCCAAAGGTGGGTGGCTCATGAATAAGCGACTCATGCCGCCACCGTTAATGCCAAAAGCGGCTAGTTGACCTGGAAGATCTTCTGGTTCGTGACTGCGTTGCAACGCCCGTAAGGCGCCAATCATCTTTTCACGTCCGGCTAAGTTAGCACCACCCGCGTCTGCGCGGAATTCCCGATAACGAGAGAACCACATGACCAGCATTGAAGCCAGAATGCCCAATGCAATCTGCGCCACCATTTGTGTAATGTAATATGCCGGACCGTAACCTCGTTCGGTTTTGAATACTACTCGGTCGACCACATGACCGATTACAGTCGCGAAGAAATATACGAAAGTGTTAACAACGCCTTGCATTAAGGCCATAGTGACCATATCGCCGTTAGCGACATGGCTGATTTCATGGCCGACAACTGCTTCAACTTCATCGGCATTCATGCTTTGTAATAAGCCGGTGCTGACTGCAACTAAGGCATTATTTCGATTCATGCCGGTCGCAAAAGCGTTTGCATCCGGGGCTTGAAATATACCGACTTCAGGCATGCCAATGCCCGCTTGTTTAGCTTGTTTGGCGACAATGTTAACCAACCATTGCTCAGTTTGATTCTGTGGGTGCTCGATGACATGTACGCCCATAGAGTTTTTTGCGGACCATTTGGACATTGCCAGCGATACTACCGAGCCGGTCACGCCAATGATTCCAGACATAATTAACAGTGCATTCAAATTAAGATCTATGCCCTGTGCATCTAAAGTACCGCTTAAGCCCAATACATTAAATAAAACACTAATTACAACCAAAATCGCCGCATTGGTTGCAAGAAAAAGAAAGATACGCATCATGGTAAAGACCTTTATTGTTAAGTTGGACCGAAACTACTATGGGGGAGCAATAAATGAATTCAACCCCTTTGCAGTGCTAATATACCGCAAAGTTTATCTTTGGAGAGTGTAGCGATGGTTTTTATAAAGTTACTGATTATTCTACTTGCGTTGAGTTCAAGTACTGTTTTTGCTGTGCAAAATACCTATCAAGACGTACTGAAACATCTGCAATTGCCTGATGGTTTTAGCATCTCAATTTTTGCGGACAACGTGCCCAATGCTCGTAGTTTGGCATTAGGCGATAATGGTGTAATTTTTGTCGCCAGCAGGCAAGAAGGCAAGGTTTACGCGCTGCGCGATGATAATAGCGATGGTGTGGCCGAACAAAACTATATTATTGCAAGTGATCTGTATATGCCTAATGGTGTGGCTTATAAGGATGGCTCACTTTACGTGGCAGAGGTGAATCGCATTATTCGTTTTGATGCAATTACAGCGCAGCTGGCAACCCCGCCAAAACTTAAAGTCGTCTTCGATAAGTTCCCGTCTGATCGGCACCACGGCTGGAAATATTTGCGTTTTGGGCCAGACAATAAGTTGTACACAGCTGTTGGCGCACCTTGCAATATCTGTAAGCCGGAAAAAGACATTTATGCATCCTTGGTGAGGCTGAATAGTGATGGCAGCGATTTCGAAATTATCGGCCATGGTATGAGAAATTCTGTTGGCTTTGATTGGCAGCCTGGCACCAATGCGCTGTTCTTTACCGAGAACGGCCGTGACTATTTAGGTGAAGATATTCCACCGGATGAACTCAATCAATGGTCAGCGGTTGGTGATCACTTTGGTTTTCCTTATTGTCATGGCGGCGACATTCCAGATCCTGAATTTGGCAAGGATAAAAAATGTACGGAATTCAAACCGCCCGTTTGGAAGTTTGGCGCGCATATGGCAGCCTTAGGCATACGCTTTTATTCGGGTAAGCAATTTCCTGGCGAGTATAAAAACCAGCTATTGGTAGCTCAGCACGGTTCTTGGAATCGCGCTGAACCGCAAGGCTATCGAGTAGTGTTGATTAAGTTTAAAGAAGATCACCCCATTGCAGAACAGGTTTTTATTACTGGCTGGCTTGGTCAAGATGGTAAAGCGTTGGGACGCCCGGTCGATATTCTTCAAATGCCTGATGGCAGTGTTTTAATCAGTGATGACACTCTTGGTGTTATTTATCGAGTCACCTACAAAGGCAAATGATGAACAAGAAATTTGAAATTCTTGACCAGGAAATTGTTTATCCTGGCTTTTTTCGCATGGAAAAATACCGCCTTAAACATACGCTTTACGACGGTGGCTGGAGTGAAGAAATCAGCCGTGAACTGTTCGTCAGAGGTAATTGCGTTGCGGTGCTGTTGTATGATCCAACGGCAGATAAACTGGTTTTGATTGAGCAGTTCAGAGCTGGGGCGATACTCAATCCTGACCGTGCTTGGCTGGTAGAGATTGTTGCCGGTGCAATCGAGGCCGGAGAAACCGCTGAGGAAGTCGCCTATCGCGAATCTATAGAAGAAGCTGGCTGCACAATTGAACAAATAAAAGTGATTAATGAATTTTACACCACGCCTGGCGGTTCGTCTGAGCGAATTACGCTATTTTGCGGCAAGATCGATAGCTCTCAAGTCGGAGGGATTCATGGTTTGGATCACGAACATGAAGACATTTTGGTGCGGGCGGTTAGCTTTGACGAGGCGTATCAAATGTTGCTCAATGGAGAGATAGAATCGGCAATTCCGATTATCGCTATTCAATGGTTGGCCCTAAATAAACAGCAATTACTGGCAGAGTGGGCAAGTTAGTATGGCTAGGCTCACAGGGGCGTGGATAGGCCTGGTTTTTTATATTTTTATCGGGTCGATTACTGCCAATGCAGCGATTCCAAAAAGCGAAGTTGCTAATACGCCTCCATCCAAAACATCCCAATTACCCACGCAAGCCTCCAGAATACGACAGCAAAACGGCGCAGCTTTAGCTCCTAAGCTTGTTAATATTCCGGCTGGATGTTTTCAGATGGGTAGCCCGGAAAACGAAAGCGGACATAGCGCGGATGAGGGTTTACATCGAGTTTGTGTTAAAGGCTTTCAGTTGGCTAAATATGAAACTACTTTGGAAGAGTTTAAGCGATTTGTTACTACTGCAAATTATCTAAGTGACGCTGAAAAAAATGTTTCGGAAGTGGGCTGCTGGAGTTACGAAAAAGCGCCCGAAAAATCTTGGGATTGGCGCGCGTGGGCGAGTTGGAAGCAACCCATTCAAGGTGCTTTCGTGATCAAAGATCATCCAGTGACATGTGTGAGTTTTAATGATGTCCTGGCTTATATTGCGTGGCTGAACCAAGAGACAGGCCAGCTATATAGATTACCCACAGAAGCCGAGTGGGAGTACGCTGCTAGAGCAGGGACCAATACTGCCCGCTATTGGGGAAGTAATCCTGATATTAGCTGCGGCTACGCCAATGTCGCTGATATTACCCAGTCAGGGCCGGTGCAATGGCCGGCAATCCACAATTGTCAGGATGGGAATTTTTTTGCGACCAAAGTGGGAAGTTTGCGCGCCAATAGTTTTGGCTTGCATGACATGCTAGGCAATGTCTGGGAGTGGACGTGTTCCAATTACGACGAGAAATACACCGGTGTTGAGGAGCTCTGTACTGCCAAGGGCGGCGTTGGTGACGAAGTGTTTATCTCAATTCGAGGCGGCGGTTGGAATGCCGATCCGTCAAGGTTGCGATCGGCTTATCGAACTTCGGTGACGGCCTGGACACGCCAGGCCAATCTCGGCTTTAGGCTAGTAAAAGAACGTTAGAATTCTTCTTTGCCCTTTTCGGCAGTAGGATCAACAGCAGGTGTGCTTTCTTGAACAGCAGGTTCTGCGGTAACAGCTTCATCAGCGGTTTCTGAAGCTTCACCGGCAGGTGTTTTATTTGCAACCGGTCTTGGTTCAAGTAGAAATTTCGCATCAGGACCCATGGGCACTGAAAAGTCGTAAGTTGAAATAATTCTTTTGGTATAGACATCAACCACCCGTAACGACACATAGGAGTTTTTCTTGCCGGGTGCGTAAACGCCGCCAACAACCAGAACAGCAGCTTGGTGTTTTCTGATTAATGCTTTAGTTTCGTCAGAAAGTGCCAGTTCTCCTGCATCTTTCATAACAAACAAATCGATAGGCATTTCCATGCCGATGATTTCATGTCCCGCATCATGAAAGGCCGAGCCTATTTGCTCGGAAATAATGCGTCCAAACGCTGAGGTTTGATTCAAGTTATCGACGTTGAGCAAGGTGCTGACAATAATGATAGATTTTGGCGGTACTATTCGGGATAGCTTTTCTCTGAGTTCACAAGTTGCTTTTTGGCTTTCTGCAATCAGGTTGGTGTCTCTGACTTCTTGATAACGATTCCATGAACAGCCGGTCAACGTAGCAAGCAGAAGGGCCGGAAGAAAAATTGTCACTTTTTTAATCATTTAAAAATCTCCTAACGATAATGATGGTGCTCTCATTTTCCTCGGCAAACTAAGACAAACGTCGTAAATGAGGAGCTGTAGCGAATAATAACTTTGCTGGGCTCAGTATAGCAATAAATGCGGCGTGTGCTTTGACTAGTCCATCAGTAACTTGCAAGGCAAATAATCATATAAGGCGCATAGAATTGTGAAGCTTTCAGCGTCGTATTTATTAAGTGTTTAGTTTTTGCCAAGCAATCGGTTTTGTAGATAATTCACAATATTGATCGAGGAGTTTGCGAAAATAGTCGCGCGCTATTTCTTGCCCCCCTAAGCTCTCCAAATGCGATGTATGCACCTGGCAATCGATTAACTGATAATCCCATGAGACAAGTAATTCAACTAAATACGCGAATGCTGCCTTGGATGCATCTGTGTAGGTATGGAACATTGATTCGCCAAAAAACACTTGCCCCAACGCGACGCCATATAATCCGCCGACTAACTCGCCGTTCAGCCATGTTTCAACAGAATGAGCAACGCCTAACTGATGCAGTGCTCTGTAGGCTTGATGAATATCGCTGGTTATCCATGTGCCTGATTCTTTTTCACGGGGTTGAGCGCAGGCAAAAACCACCTGATCAAAAGCTTGATCAAAGGTGAAATTAAACAAACCTTTGCGCAAGGTTTTACGCAGACTCCGAGATACTTGTAATTGATCTGGAAATACCACCAGTCTGGGATCTGGCGACCACCACAAAATGGGCTCGCCAGCGTTGTACCAAGGGAAAATGCCATCTTTATAAGCGTTCAACAAGCGTTTTGTTGATAAACAACCGCCAACTGCAATTAGCCCATTGGGTTCAATTAATGCAGCCTCTAATGGCGGAAACGGTTGCGCAGGATTGGTTGGGTCGAGCACAGTCAGGTGCATAAGGCTGGCTAGAAGTAGGGGCTAATAAATTAGCCGGTCAGAACCTAATGTCCTGACCGGCAAGAAAGTTAAGCGGACAATTCGTCCAGGAATTTTTCGGCATCCAGCGCGGCCATGCAGCCTGCGCCTGCAGATGTAATGGCTTGCTTGTAGACGGCGTCCATTACGTCGCCGGCTGCAAAAACGCCTTCAACGCTGGTGGCGGTAGCATTGCCTTCAATACCGCTTTTAACTTTAATGTAGCCATGATTCATATCCAACTGCCCGGCAAAAATTTCGGTGTTGGGCGTGTGGCCAATCGCAATAAAGGTGCCGTGAACATCAATTTCTTTGGTTGAGCCATCAATAGCGTTTTTAATTCTGATGCCGGTCACGCCCATATCGTCGCCCAGCACTTCATCAAGATTGGCATTCCATTCAATAACAACATTGCCTGTTTTGGATTTTTCTATCAATTTGTCAGAAAGAATTTTTTCCGAACGAAACTTGTCGCGGCGATGTACCACAGTCACCGTAGAAGCAATGTTGGATAAATATAGCGCTTCTTCAACAGCGGTGTTACCGCCGCCGATGACGGCAACCGGCTTATTCCGATAGAAAAAACCATCGCACGTAGCGCATGCAGAAACGCCTCTGCCTTTGAATGCTTCTTCTGAATCAAGCCCCAAATAACGAGCAGAAGCACCGGTCGCAATGATTAATGCGTCGCAAGTATAGGTACCGCTATCGCCAGTCAGAGTGAAAGGACGTTTTGATAAATCAGCGGTATGAATGTGATCAAACACGATTTCAGTGTCAAAACGCTCGGCATGTTTAAGCATTCTTTCCATTAATGCCGGGCCTTGTAAGCCTTCAATATCGCCGGGCCAATTGTCGACTTCAGTTGTGGTGGTCAGCTGACCGCCTTGTTGCATCCCGGTAATAATCACCGGCTTTAAGTTGGCACGAGCGGCATATATGGCCGCGGTATACCCGGCAGGTCCTGAGCCGAGAATCAATAGTCGGCAATGTTTAACGTCACTCATCAAAAATCTCCAAAAAAGCTTAAGAATTGCAAATGCCTTCGATTATGGCGGTGAAACCGATAATCGTAAACTCTTAAATGTTCACAATGAGGGCTTATTAGAGTATTTTCAATTTAATGTAAGCTGTGCAGATATTGTTCTATAATCCTGTTTTTTTTATACTTTTAATTGTTGGGTTGATTCCGATGGCCGCTGTGATGGAAGAAAAATCATTTCGAGGTTTACGAGAAATTGCGTTGTTAGGATTTTCCGCCTGCGCGATATTTTTTCTTATTTCCCTAGTTACCTTCAGTAACGAAGACGCGGGTTGGACGCATAGTGGTTCCATACAGGCAGTGACCAACGCCGGCGGTGTCTTTGGCGCATGGCTGGCAGATTTTATGCTTAGCTTTTTTGGGCTGGTGGCGTACTTATTTCCGATAATGATTTTTTGGTACGGCTATCTGGCTTACCGCCAAGGCAGCGAATTTGCCGACAAAATGCTGCTGGCCTTAAATTTATTGGGTTCCGTTGCCACTGTCGTATCATCTTCTGCATTGTTTTATTTGCATTTACTTAGAACACACGTTGAATTGCCTGGTAATTCTGGAGGCATTTTAGGTCAAGAAGTTGGCGAGGCTTTATTGGTCAACCTCGGTAACTCTGGCGGAACGTTATTTTTAATCGTGTTGATGTTGACCGGCATTACCTTGGTTACCGGCGTGTCCTGGCTAAAAGTGCTGGATCTTATCGGCAAATACACCGTGTTAGTGTTGCGGCTTATTGGTGTAGGAGCGCTAAAAGTATCCACAGCCCGCGAAGAAGGCAATCCGATCACGTTCAGCGGTGGCCCAAAAATATCACCAATCAAGAAGAAAACACCCGCAAGTCCTGCACCCGTAATTGAAAACACGGCGGTTGGTTTTGTCGATAAAACAGACACAAACATCAAAACCGCGAAAAAGGTCAAGACCAATTACGATCCCAGCAAAGGCGTACTACCGTCATTGGAGCTTTTGGATAAGCGCGACACCCGAGTGAGAGGCTATTCAGCCATAGAGCTGGAAGAAATGTCCCGTCTGGTTGAAGACATACTCAACGATTTCAACGTCGTGGTGGAAGTGGTCGGGGTGTTGCCTGGGCCGGTAATTACCCGCTTTGAATTGCAACCCGCGGCCGGGGTTAAAGTTAGTCGTATCAGCAGCTTGTCCAAAGACTTGGCCAGAGCGTTGTCGGTCACCAGCGTGCGTATCGTGGAAGTTATTCCCGGTAAATCTGTGGTCGGTTTGGAAATTCCCAACCAGGAACGGGAAATGGTGACACTGCGTGAACTGCTGGTCTCTGAGCCGTTTACCAAAGCAAAATCATTGCTGACGTTGGCGATGGGTAAAGATATTTCCGGTACGCCCATGGTGGCCGATTTAGGCAAAATGCCTCATGCTTTGGTGGCCGGTACCACCGGTTCCGGTAAATCGGTTGCTATCAATACCATGATTCTCAGCTTGTTGTACAAAGCCACGCCGGAACAAGTACGGATGATCATGATCGACCCGAAAATGCTGGAATTATCGGTTTACGAAGGCATTCCGCATTTGCTGACACCGGTAGTTACCGATATGAAAGAAGCCAGCAATGCTTTGCGCTGGGCGGTGGCCGAAATGGAAAGACGCTATAAATTAATGTCGAAAATGGGCGTTAGAAACCTGGCTGGATTTAATCAGCTGATAGAAGAAGCTGAAGCCAGAGGCGAGTCTATTCGTGATCCGATGTTTCAGTTACTCAATCCGTTTGAAGATGGCGAAAACTTTCCGACGCTGACTACCTTACCCAGCATCGTCATCGTCATTGACGAATTAGCCGACATGATGATGATCGTCGGTAAAAAGGTCGAAGAACTGATCGCTCGATTGGCGCAAAAAGCCCGTGCGGCAGGCATACACTTAATATTGGCAACCCAGCGGCCATCCGTCGACGTATTAACCGGCTTGATTAAAGCCAACGTACCGACACGGATTTCTTTCCAGGTGTCATCACGTATTGATTCCCGCACCATTCTCGATCAAGGCGGTGCGGAAACCCTACTGGGTAATGGCGACATGCTGTTTTTGCCTTCCGGCACCAGCATTCCTATTCGCGCCCACGGCGCCTTTGTCGATGATCACGAAGTCCATCGCGTGGTGGAATTCTTAAAACAAACCGCACCGCCTAATTACCTGGATGACATCACTCGCGAATCTTATGATTCCAGTGACGGTTTTAGCTCTGGCGGCGGTAGTTTCGGCGGCGGAGATTCCGAAGGCGATGCCTTATACGATGAAGCCGTGCGCTTCGTCACAGAATCGCGTAAAGCCTCAATTTCCAGCGTGCAACGACGCTTTAAGATTGGCTACAACAAAGCTGCAACGTTGGTTGAAGCCATGGAAGCGGCGGGTGTGGTTAGTGGGGCTGAGACTAATGGCAGCCGAGTGGTTTTGGCTCCACCACCGCCTAGAGATTAAAGTTTTTATGTCGTGCGGAAAGATTTAAATCGACACGTATATAACTTGGATTCTTTAATTTAATCAGCTAATTGAATTGGCTTTGCCGTGTAAAATTTACCGTTAGAGCCCCAGAACTCAAGCTCACCTTTTTCGTTCACCACATAATATTCTTTGAATTTATTACCCTTCGCTAATTCCAAAATCTTTTTACCTTTGAACTGTTTTTCTACATATTTATCTATATTGGTGGAGCCATCCGAAAATATAGACTTAAAGAATACCTTTCCTTTTTTCTTGTATCCGACAATATTAATTTCAGAAATAGGGGAATAGTTATCAAGCCAGGAACCGAAAATATCGCCGTCAATTTTTGGCTTGATATTTTTTACTGCGGCATGATCTTGAATGCTTGAACCGATAATTTTTATTGTTAGATCAGGATCAAATGATGCGTTCGCCCAAAATATACCATTTTCTACGCCTTTTACACGCCACCCAATAAGTGTTCGCTCAAAGGTAGATTTTTCAGATGCTTTAATTTCTTTGGCAATCAACTCTAGTGTTTTTTCATCCACTCGTTCAGGAAGAAGAACTTCAACTTTTCGATAAATATTTCCCGCTGGTTCATCTTTGATTATTGAATAGTTTAATTTATGTTCGACAAATGACTCCGCTTGAGTCGTCAGGCTAATAGCTAAAAATAATGCTGTTCCAATGAATTTACAAAACCGACAACAATATTTTGTATTTTTAATAACGTTACTTTGATTCATTTTTAGGCCTCTTTTGGTTCATTTGCAATAACACCAAAGAAAAGGAGGTGCTTGGAAAATTGAAGCAGCCAGAAAGATTGAAGCGATTCATTATCTAGATCAGCGTATGCATATTGGAAGAAATCATCTGCAATTATACGCCAAGTAAGATCAGCTTCGAATGCTGGTGGAATTGGCCAGCGCATGACATCGCAATGCACTCGATTATCTGAAACTGCTGCTTTAACGACTTTATGCTCTACGGCGAGTCCTCTGACAATACGTCGTAATATCAGATTGAATCTGGCATCTTTGGCTGGATATATTAACTCGCGGTCTTTATCAGCGATTTGCGCTGGTCTAATGAGTTCATGAAACTCCCTCGCACGTCGTCGTCCGTCTTTTTGGCGAAACCCTCTCCACATTTTCTCTACTCTATTGTCCTCAGGTAGTTGGTCAGAGTTCCAAATTGCCAAGATAATGTTCTTGAAATGTGGCTCTGCATCCTCCCATATAGCTTTGCATTCCAGACATTCTGCGACCGTTATTCTCTTCGCGCTTGGCAGTGAGTCAGGATACATTGATTTCGGCAGTACGTGACCTTTTGTTCGGGGAGAGTCCTTAAGTCCGCAATAAGCACATGGTTGATTCTTCATCGCCATATTAAATCCATCGGGTAAACATCTATTTTGAACATCGGGTTATTCTGCATAAAGATACGTAACACACCATAGAAATTCAAAATTTTCTTCCAGTTCCGTTGGAGGTAATTTGTATCAACTATTTTTGGATTTTGGCAACAAAGAACGGTTTTAATAAAAATAAAAGCTGTAAGGCGGATTCGCGCTAGCAATCCGCCATGATCGGGATGATCCAAACTGATCCTCGTCAGGACTTTTTCAAGCTCGGTAGGTTGGGCTGAGCAATAGCGAAGCCCAACACTTAGGGCTCAGAAATGTTGGGCTTCATTGTATTCAGCCCAACCTGCCAGACTGATCCTCGCCTGGATTTTTCCAGGCGGGGATTTTTTATGCCTGATTGTATTGGATATACTCTGTGGATTGGCGGTTTGCTTGGCAACTGCTCAGGGCGCCAGTGTCCAATCAGCGGATTTTTCTGAATCAAAAGCAAGGTTTTATCTATCACAGTGCGATAGGTGAAAAATCTTGCAATTAAAAAAAACTGGCGTTAAAAATATCTTTCAATATCAACCAAATGGAGTATTCCATGCAACTTAAGACGTTCGTTTTAATCGTTTCCTGCTCGCTGTTTACTATTTTTGCTAACCTATCCCATGCTCGAGAAGATGATGATTGCAGATACAGTTCAAATCCTGCAATTTCATTTATAGAAATCCAATCGCTTGATCTGCTGACGAAGCAGCCGCTCACAGTGAAAGGTAAGCTGAAAGTGCCAGTTATCCACCAGAAAGAAAAATGTTCTTCACATAAGCATGCCAAGCCAGGTCTCCCGGCGGTCGTCATTCTACATGGATCAGCCGGCATCGATTCACGCGGTGACTTTTATGCGCGCGCTCTAAACGCGGAAGGTATTGCCACACTTGAGATCGATATGTGGGAAGCCCGAGGGGTAACGAGTGTCGCCAATCGCCCGCCTCTTCCGTTATATACCTACCCGGATGCTTTTGCTGCACTGGCATTCTTGAAGAATTATCCAGGCATCAATCCAGACAGAATCGGCGTTATGGGGTTTTCCTGGGGTGGAGTTGTGACATTAGCGTCAGCTACGCAGGGCGTTGTCGCCCAGTTCGGTCAAGGTCTTAAGTTTAAGGCTCACCTTGCCAATTATCCTGTTTGCTATGCCTTCAACAACCCACATATTCCTAAATCAGCATTCGGCGGCAATGCTTCCAATCCGCTTACAGGTGCACCCATCCTGATTCAGATAGGCGAGGAAGATGGCTACGACGATGGTTCTGCTCCTTGTCTTGCCTTGAAGTCAGCCCTGCCCGCCGGAGAGCAGCTTTTTGTTGACGTAAATACATATGAGGGGGCTTACCACGCTTGGGACAGATTACAGGTTCCTTTCTCAGAAGAGGATCCCTTCGCTCACCGTGGCGCTGGCGGAGAGGTGCAAATAGAACCAAGTGTCGATCAGGCTTATAAGTCACAGGAAAAAGCAGTTCGGTTCTTTCTAAAAAATCTCTAAATTCTGTTTGATAATCGCCTTTCGGATTTCCCTTGGACCCGAAAGGCACAGCTCAATAGGATAGACTGAGGCACGAAGCCCTTCCAAATTAATCCCCACCTGGATTTTTCCAAGCGGGGATTTTTTGTGCCTGCCCTAAAAACTATCTACTTAACTTTAGTTGAGGGTGGATATTATGTTTTCACCGTTAATCCAATATCAGTAGTATCAACATGGCTTACTTTGACTTCATTGAGGAGTTGGAATTACAGCCATCATCTCCGCACCAAACTTGATCTCCACAACCGCTCAGTAATAGCGCGCCTAAAACGATCACAATAGCTAGATTGATTTTCATAATGCTTATCACCTCAGTCTTTAGTTAAATTGTCCATGTAACCTGACATACGTACATGCCATCTTATAAAGTCAAGGCAACTTGAGTCGGATAGGGCGGACATATGCTGATAGTCGCCAGGCGGGATGATTTAATGGGGGGCAGAAAAAAAACGTCGCTTCAAGAGACAAACTGATACGGATGATTTTCTTGTGCGGTTGCGGCTGATTAAGTTATTTTTTCTAAAGGTTTGCCGCAGTGGTATAGCAGATTTGTCGACTGTTTCGGATGTGTGATTGTCGCGCGGATTAACTTGGCAGGGAGGGCAAATATTGTATTTTGCCTTCCCTGCCAAGTTAGGTTGGTTGCTTAGGGATTAAGCCTGAAAAGGATAAGCAAGATAAGCACGGTAACCGGCAAACACCGACAACCCCAGAAAAATAACGCCGCTGATTTTGTGTAGCAGCACTAGCGGGATTTTTTGCAAGACAGTGCGGCCTGCCAGTACGCCTAGTGCGGACGTTGATGCCAAAGCCACAGTTGAACCCAGCCACACCGGCAAAGGTATCGCGGTACTGCTCAGCGCCACTACCGCAAGTTGGGTTTTATCACCAAATTCTGCGACGGTGATTAGTAAAAACGTGGTGAAGAAAATGCTGTGGCCGCTTTTTTCTTTAACTTCCTCGTCGTCTTCATCTTCTTGCATTCGCAAGGCATGAATACCAAAAGCCGCAAACAATAAGGCTACGGTGCCGGCAACAATATAGTCGGGTAGCCAACTGGCAATGGCGACACCAAATATCACCGCCAAGGTGTTTAACATGGCAAAGGCACTGATGGCACCGAGAATCACAGGAAAAGCCCGATGCCGCGAGGCTAGCGTCATGCATACTAGTTGACTTTTATCACCAATTTCTGCGGCTGCAATCAGCGCAAAACTGGTCGCGGCGCTGGCCGACATTTGGGCAATGTTACCGTTACTCAGCTGTGTCAAAGCATTTTGGTAAAACGCTTCAAGGTTTACAGTGGTCAAGCTGTTAAGCAAAACATGAAGCGACTGTTGCAGATTATCCATTCGCCATTAACCCAGCATGTTATCCAAAGCCATCATGATGATGAAGCCAATCATCAACGCAAAGGTAGCGTGACGTGAACGGCCATTGGCATGAGTTTCCGGGATAATTTCTTCGCTGATCACAAACAGCATTGCACCTGCGGCAAAGCCCATAGCAATAGGCAAGATTGGTTCAAATACCGTGACCATTGTTACACCCAGCAAACCGCCTACTGGCTCAACTAATCCAGTCAACGTGGCAATACCCACTGCACGCCATTTGTTGTAGCCCAATCCAACTAAAGGCAGGGCAACCGCTAAACCTTCCGGGATATTTTGCAAGGCGATGGCAATTGCCAACACGATGCCGTTTTTCATTTCGCCAGAACCAAAACTTACGCCCACGGACATGCCTTCAGGAAAATTGTGGATGGTGATGGCGATAATGAACAGCCAGACTTTTTTCAAAGAATTGAGGTGTACATCAGACACTGAATCGAAATGCACATGCGGTAATTGGCGGTCGGCAAAATGCAAAAACAACGCGCCAACTAACATGCCCAAGGACACAATATAAATACCGTTGCCTGGCCAGATTAAGTTGCCGTAAGCCATACCCGGCACCAATAATGAAAACGCGGTCGCCGCTAACATCACGCCGGCCGCAGCGCCCAACATGCTGTTAAACAGGTTTTTGGATATTTTCGTGAAAAACAGTGCAGGCAACGCCCCGGCGCCGGTCGCTAATCCTGCTAAAACACTGGCCAGAAAACCAACAACGACAATTTTGCCGAAGATGATATACAACAGCCCAAACACCACAACTTGAGACAATAAAAACAGTCCTGCAACCGTTAACCAGCGTTGTAAAGTGGGCATTGCCAGCAGTTTTAGATAATGTTCGCTGGCTTTAATTTGTGCTATCCGTGAGTCGAGAGCATGCTGAAACTTATCGGCAAGATTGCGTGTTGAAGTCATAAGAATTTACCCGCGGTGGTGGATATTGAAAGTGGCGGGCATTATAGCCAAATGCCTGTAATGATTGTGGATATATAAGGTGTTCTTGGATAGCTTAAATACAGGATTTTTTCTGATAGGGTAAAAACTTAGGCTTGTCTGTGTTCAATAGGCTTCGGGAAGCAAGGAATAAATCGATTTCGCCCATGGTTCGACAAGCTCACCACGAACGAAATCAATTGGTTACCGATCATCCTGAGCGTGTCGAAAGATTTAAACAGCACTTCCTTAGGTGTTCGCCACGCTACATATAAGAGTCTAATAATACTGGCAACAACTGCCCGCCTACGTTAATATCATCATCCGCTATCAGCATCTCCTCGATAGAATAGAAATGTCCTCAAGGGATCTTTGAAAAAGTTAATTCCTTTCCTGGTTCGACTTATTTCATTAAGAACGGAATCCATATAAACCATCCGTCTGTCCTAGATCACCTTTGTGGTGAAGCTTAATTGAGTTCCTGTTTGACTTGAGCGGTTGCTAACAGTGCCTGAGACACTATTCAGGTCAATAAAGATTTAGACAATGACTTAGGGAGGTATTTATTTCCAGCAATTTGTTTTTTGAAGCAAGGCAATTATCTTGCATCAGGGATGACCGAGTGTTGTTCAGCGGGCTCGACTTTGCAGTGAATGGCGGGCAAGTGTTGCTAATCGAAGGCCCAAACGGCAGCGGTAAAACCTCGCTATTGCGCATTCTTACCGGCTTACGTAGTCCTGATGAAGGGGAATTGGTTTGGTGCGGCACCGCAGTGAGCGAATTGGAAGCCGTGTTTTATCAGGATGTCGCTTATGTCGGGCACATGAATGGCATGAAAGATGACCTGAGTGTTGAAGAGAATCTTAAGTTTGCCCAGGCCTTGGCGATCGCTACTCTGGGGATTGATGAAGCCTTACAGAAGGTTGGCTTAGGCGGTTATCAAGATACGCCGATTCGGTATCTTTCTGCGGGGCAGCGGCGAAGATTGGCTTTAGCCCGCTTGTTGTGTACCCGCAAGCGTTTGTGGATATTGGACGAACCGTTTACTTCTTTAGATAGAGCCAGTATCAGAATGTTTGAAGACTATATCGTCGCCCATGTTGCAGAAGGTGGCATTGTGATAATGACATCGCATCACGACACTGGCTTGCCGGAGCAAATAGTGCAAAGAATTGAATTACAGTCATGACGCCAGATTCATTATCAAATGCTTTTTTCTCAGTAGTCCGCAGGGACTTGCTGTTGGCTTATCGGCACCGCGCAGAGCTTATCAATCCGCTGGCTTTTTTTGTGATGGTGGTGACCATGTTTCCTTTGGCGGTGGGAGCTGACGTTGAATTGTTAAGGCGCATTGCCCCCGGTGTGATTTGGGTGGCGGCGTTGTTGGCGTCATTATTGTCGATGGATGCAATATTCCGCTCGGATTTTGAAGACGGTAGTTTGGAGTTAATGGTGATGACACCGCATCCGTTGTCGGTATTGGTGTTAGCCAAAGTCACTGCGCACTGGTTGTTATCCGGCGTGCCCTTATTATTGGTGTCGCCATTATTGGCGGTGATGTTTGATATTGAAAGCGATGTGATTTCGGTATTATTGATCACTTTGTTATTAGGCACACCAGTGCTCAGTTTGATTGGCGCTATTGCCGTGGCATTAACTGTCGGCTTAAGAAAAGGCGGCGTATTGCTGGCAATCTTGGTGTTACCGCTTTATGTGCCGGTGTTGATTTTTGCCAGCGGCGCAGTTGATGCCGCTGCGTCTGGATTACCAGTCTCTGGACAACTTTATATGATGAGCGCCATGTTATTTTTGGCCATCACCTTGACCCCTTGGCCGACAGCGGCTGCATTAAAAATGAGTTTAAGTTAATTATGATAATGAGATTTCTGCATAAATTTTCTTCCCCCCCTTATTTTTACTCGATAAGCGGGCGCCTGTTACCTTGGTTGACAGCGCTGTTTCTGGCGTTGTTGGCTTACGGACTTTATGGGGGATTAGTGACGGCTCCGGCCGATTATCAACAGGGCGACAGTTTCCGGATTATTTACGTACACGTACCAGCCGCCTGGATGTCGATGTTTATTTATGTGGTCATGGCCGTTAGCGGCGCGATTGGCTTGATTTGGCGTATCAAGCTGGCTGAGATTGTATCTATCAGCAGCGCGCCGATAGGGGCAAGTTTTACATTATTGGCACTAATTACCGGGTCACTTTGGGGTAAACCCATGTGGGGCACTTGGTGGGTGTGGGATGCCAGGCTGACTTCTGAATTGATATTGCTGTTTTTATATCTGGGTGTTATCGGCTTATACAGCGCCATTGAAGATAACCGCACTGCGTCTCGGGCCGTGGCGATACTGGCGTTGGTGGGTGTGGTCAACATCCCCATTATCCACTACTCGGTAGAGTGGTGGAGCAGCTTGCATCAAGGCCCGACGGTCACTAAATTCGCTAAACCTTCCATACATATCGACATGTTGATTCCTTTGCTGGTGATGGCAGTTGCATTCAAGGTTTACTACGTTATTGCGTTATTACTGCGCAGCCGTAATGAATTGGTACAACGCGAGCAAGGCAGTCGTTGGTTAGATGAGATTTTGGAGAATAAATGAGCGATTTTTTACACATGGGCGGCTACGCCTTTTATGTATGGACGTCCTACGGCATCGCTTTTGTAGTGATGTTGATCGGCATTATCAAACCTTTGCTTGTCCACAAGCAGCAATTGCGTGGCTTAAAACTTAAGCGTCAGCGAGGTCAACGATGATTAACCTGTTAAAAATGAAACCGCAGCGCAGAAATCGGTTGTCATTAATTTTATTGATGGTTGCCGGTGTGTCAGTGGCAGCTTGGTTTGGATTAAGGTCGTTTAACGAAAACCTGATGTTTTTCTTTTCCACCTCTGATGTTGTCGAAGGCAAAGCCCCCAAAGATCATTTGTTCAGATTAGGCGGTATGGTAGTCAAAGGCAGTGTGCAACGCCCGGGCGAAGGCTTAACAGTTAAGTTCATGTTGACGGATATGGCTAAAGAAGTGCCTGTGGAATACACCGGGATCTTGCCGGATTTATTCCGTGAAGGCCAAGGCATTATTGCTAATGGCAAGCTGGCGGAGAACGGCGTATTTGTGGCTCAAGAAGTGTTGGCTAAACATGATGAAAACTACATGCCGCCGGAAGTGGCAGGCAGTATGAAAACTGCAGCCGGTCAGTCGAATGGTAAAGGGGAGAGCGGTAAATGATCGTGCCGGAAATTGGACTTTTTTCACTAATCATCGCCTTGTGCATGGCGTTGGTGTTGGCGATTGTGCCTCAGGTGGGTGTGCAAAAAGGCATCGCCAAATGGATAGCGGTTGCCAAACCGGTTGCCATTGGTCAGTTCGTTTTTGTGTTGGTGTCTTATCTGTGCCTGACTTATGCGTTTATCACGCATGATTTTTCCGTCGAATATGTGGCGTTAAATTCCAATACCCACTTACCGTTTATATATCGTATCGCTGCAGTTTGGGGCTCACATGAAGGCTCATTATTGTTATGGATGCTGATACTGTCGTTGTGGACAGTGGCCGTTGCTATCTTCAGTAAAGCGTTACCCGTCGAATTAATTGCCAGAGTGTTGGCCGTGATGGGCGCTGTGGCGGTAGGCTTCATGCTGTTTATCATTTTTACCTCCAATCCTTTTTTACGGATATTTCCGATCCCCGCCGAAGGTAGAGACTTGAACCCGCTGTTGCAAGATCCCGGCATGGCGATACATCCGCCGATGCTTTATATGGGCTATGTCGGGTTTTCGGTAGCGTTTGCTTTTGCGATTGCCGCCTTGTTGAATGGCAAGCTGGATGCGGCTTGGGTGCGTTGGACTCGTCCTTGGACCGCGATGGCCTGGACGTTTTTAACCACAGGCATTGTGTTAGGCAGTTGGTGGGCTTATTACGAATTAGGTTGGGGCGGCTGGTGGTTTTGGGATCCGGTTGAAAATGCCTCGTTCATGCCTTGGCTGGTCGGTACCGCATTGATCCATTCCCTGGCCGTCACCGAAAAACGCGGCATGTTTAAAAACTGGACCATTTTGCTGTCGGTGTTCGCATTCTCGTTGAGTTTGCTGGGTACTTTTCTGGTGCGCTCCGGCGTATTGACCTCTGTGCATGCCTTTGCCAGCGATCCTACCCGCGGGATATTTATTCTGGTGTTTTTAGGCATCGTAGTCGGCGGATCGTTAACGCTGTTTGCCTGGCGCGGCCCGAAAATTCATACGGAAGGCAACTTCGAGCTGGTCTCCCGCGAAGCATTAATTCTTGCCAATAATGTGTTATTGGTGGCGACCGCAGCAACTATTTTGCTGGGGACTTTATATCCATTGGTTATCGATGCATTGGGCCTGGGCAAAATCTCCGTAGGGCCGCCGTATTTTAATAGCGTGTTTATACCGTTAACTGCACCGCTGGCTGTGTTTGTCGGTATCGGCGTGTTGGCACGCTGGCGTCAGGATAAGGTGTCTCGTTTTGCCTCCTTGCTGTGGCTGCCGTTGCTGGTAAGCTTGGTGGGTGGCATAGCGTTGGCATTGTTGCAGGATTTCTTTTCCTGGGCGGCGCTAAGCGGCTTAACGCTAGCAGTGTGGACCGGTTTGACCGCTTGGTCAGCCGTACAAACCCGCTTAAAAGACAAGCCCAACAAATTGGCGGCCTTGATCAATATTCCACTCAATATCTGGGCTATGTCTGTTGCACATTTTGGTATTGCCGTATTTATTGTTGGTATTACGCTCACATCAATTTATACGCAGGAAAAAGATATTCGTTTAGCACCCGGGCAAAGCATGCAGCTGGCAGGCTATGACTTTGTTTTTCATGGCGTGCAAAAAGCGGCAGGGCCCAATTACGATGCCAGCGAAGGGCGAGTGAGTGTGACTAAAAACGGCGCACCGGTCGCTGAATTAGAACCGCAAAAAAGAATTTATAGGGCCTCAGGTATGCCTATGACCGAAGCAGGAATTGATGCCGGCATTACCCGCGATTTGTTTGTGGCCTTGGGCGAGCCATTGGATGACAACGGCAGTTGGGCGTTGCGAATTTATTACAAACCCTTTGTGCGCTGGATTTGGATAGGCGGCTTGTTTATGGCTTTCGGCGGGCTGTTAGCCGCGACCGACAAGCGCTACCGCAAAGACAGCAAGACCAAGGAGGCATAATGCGTTACCTGTTACCTTTAGGGGCATTTATTGTCTTGGTGATTTTTTTAGGCATAGGCTTAAAACTCGATCCTAAAGAAGTGCCTTCACCCTTGATCGGGAAGCCTGCTCCGCAGTTCAGCCTGCCGCAATTACACGCGCCGGAGCAAAACTTTTCCCCGGAGCAAATGAAGGGCAAAGTCTGGTTGCTAAATGTCTGGGCGTCCTGGTGTGTATCCTGCCGGGAAGAGCATATCCACTTAAGCGAATTTGCCCGCACCGGCATTGTCGAAGTGGTGGGACTCAATTACAAAGATGAGCCGGAAGATGCCAAGAAATGGCTAAGTCTATTAGGTAATCCCTATCTGTTAAGCATCAGTGATAAAGAAGGCAAAGCCGGTCTGGATTGGGGCGTTTATGGCGTGCCCGAAACGTTTGTTATCGATAAAAAAGGCTTGATTCGCCACAAACAAACCGGCCCGGTGAATCCTGAAATACTACAAAACGTGATTTTGCCTTTAGTGCAAACATTAAACGGCGAGGCAAGTTAATGAAGCTAGCAATGATTTTATTGGTCTTGTTTAGTTGCAGTTTGCATGCAGAAATCAAGATTTATGATTTTAAAGATCCTGCGCTTGAGCAACGCTATCAAGGCTTAACCGAAGAGTTACGTTGTCTGGTGTGCCAAAATCAAAACATTGCCGATTCGCATGCTGAGCTGGCGGAAGATTTGCGCGGCAAGGTTTATGAATTACTGAACAAAGGCGAATCCGATGCGCAGATTGTCGAATACATGACCAATCGTTACGGCGATTTTGTGCTGTATCGGCCACCATTAAAAAGCAAAACCTTGATTTTGTGGCTGGCGCCAATATTGACAGTGCTGTTGGGCGCATTCGGTTTTTGGGCGGTGTTAAGAAAGCGAGATAAGCCTCAAGAACACTTAAACGATGCAGAACGCCGGCGTATCGAAGAATTATTAAAAAGGAAGAGCGAGTAATGTTTCAATTCGGGATTTTTGCGGCGTTACTGCTGCTGGTTGCGCTGAGCTTTATTTTGATACCGCTGTTCACAGCGCGTGGTTTGGCTAAAAGTGACGAAGAACAAACCAACATTTTGTTGGCGCAAAACAAATTGCGGGAGCTGGAGGATGACTTGGCTAACGGTAGTTTGACTCAGGAGCAATATGATTCGGCTAAGGAAGAATTAGAAGTCGGCCTTTATCATGATCTGCAATCTGGCGGAGAGGTAATCGTCGATGAAAATAAAGGCCGTTGGTTAGCTATCCCATTGATTATATTCGTGCCTTTAGTGGCGTTGGCGTTGTATAGCATTATCGGCGATCCTCGGGCGTTTAATACCAGCATTGCCACTAAGCAAGCTCAGAATCCTAAAGAGGTTAGCGATAAAGCCTTGCAAATGAATGCCATGGTGGAGAAATTAGCCCAGCGTCTGCAAAAAGAACCAGGTGATGCCAAAGGCTGGTTAATGCTGGGTCAAGCCTACAAATTATTGCAGCGTGGACCAGATGCAGTCGCAGCCTTACGTAAAGCCTACGAATTACAGAGCGATCAGCCTGAAGTCATGTTGCAGCTTGCTGATGCTATTGCCACCACTAATGACGGATCGTTAAAAGGTGAGCCTGCCGCGCTCATCAGTAAAGCCATCGCGTTGGCACCGGATAACGAGATGGGCTTATGGTTGGCTGGTATGGCAAAGGCCGAAGAAGGCGATTTTGCACCGGCGGTAAATTACTGGACCAAGCTGCAACAACATTACAAGCCTGAAGATCAAGCTTACCAAGAGTTGCAAGACTACATCGGCAAAGCCAATGCAAGATTGGGCAAACCTGCGGGCATCGTTAATTCGAGTGAACAGCAAGTAGCAGCTACGCCTACTCAGCAAAAAGAGGTTAAGGCAGCAAGTAGCGTCAAAATCAAAGTGACATTAGGAGATGCATTCAAAGGCAAGGTCAAGGCTGATGATTATGTCTTGATATATGCTCAGGCGTTGGTTGGTCCTAAAGCGCCCTTAGCGGTGGTCAAACATCAGGTTAAAGATCTGCCGTTGGAAGTAGTGCTGGACGACAGCATGGCGATGATTCCGACCATGACGGTTTCCTCAGTTGAAAACATTAAAGTGACAGCACGCATCAGCGCCACAGGCACTGCAACCCCGCAACCCGGTGAGGCCTTTGGCGCAATTGAAATCAAAGGCGCCGATAGAGCGGGCGTTAAGTCAGTTGTTATTACCGATACCATCAAATAATGATTTATCTGCTCATGTGTTTGCAATGTTTGATACTGACAACCGGGTACGGGCGGACTGTGTTTTTATGACAGCTCGCTCGAGTATTACCCATCTCGATCAGTTAATTTTCGACAATCGCTTTGTGCATGAATTACCGGGTGATCCAGAGTCTTCAAACACTCGGCGCCAGGTTGAAGGTGCCTGTTATTCGCGGGTATCACCCACACCTGTGGCAGCTCCTAAGTTAGTCGCTTACTCACGAGAAGTGGCTGATCTGTTGGATTTGGAGGCTGAGGTCTGTGAATCTGCTGATTTTACTCAGGTGTTTTCCGGTAATCGGCTGTCGGCTGGCATGGAACCTTATGCCATGTGTTACGGCGGCCATCAGTTCGGCAATTGGGCTGGACAGTTGGGTGATGGTAGGGCTATCAACCTTGGCGAAGTGATTAATCGTCAAGGGCAGCGTTGGGTGTTGCAGCTTAAAGGCGCGGGGCTTACTCCCTACTCAAGAACTGCAGACGGTTTAGCGGTATTGCGCTCATCAGTGCGCGAGTTTTTATGCAGTGAAGCCATGCATCATTTGGGCGTGCCGACCACTCGAGCGTTAAGCCTGATCACTACCGGTGAACAGGTACTTCGGGATATGTTTTACAACGGCAATTCCAAACTGGAACCTGGCGCGGTTGTTTGCCGGGTTGCTCCGTCATTTACTCGGTTTGGTAATTTCCAGATTTTGGCGGCCCGTGGCGATACCGATCTACTGAAAAAGCTGGTCGATTACACTATTCGGACTGATTTTCCGTATCTGGGCGAACCATCGCCAACGGTTTATCTCAATTGGTTTGAGGAAGTCTGCCGCAAAACTGCGCAAATGATTGTGCATTGGCAGCGGGTGGGTTTTGTTCACGGCGTGATGAATACCGACAATATGTCGATTTTAGGGCTTACCATTGATTATGGTCCCTATGGCTGGTTGGAAAATTACGATCCGGGATGGACGCCTAATACTACTGATGCCGGTGGACGCCGCTATCGCTTCGGCAATCAACCGCAGATCGCCTTCTGGAATTTGGGGCAACTGGCCAATGCAATTTATCCGCTCGTTGGCAGTCCAGAGCCGTTACAGCAAGCTATGAATAGCTATGTTTCAGCCTTTGAACAAGGTTGGCAGGCAATGATGGCCGGCAAACTAGGCCTTGATGAGTTTGACGCTAAGACCGATGATCAACTGATTGATGAGTTGCAAACTCTGTTGCGCGATGTTGAAACGGATATGACGATTTTTTATAGGCGCTTGGCATTGGTTGAAATGAATACAGAACTCGCCGATGAGGTGCTTATGGCACCGTTGATGGCGGCCTTCTATGTGCTCGAACAGTTAACTGATCAATATAAAACGCGCTTAGGTAACTGGCTTAGGCAATATATAAAACGCGCTCAGTGCAATGAAACAACTGATGAAAACCGCCGTCAGAGCATGAATGCGACTAATCCCAAGTATGTCTTGCGCAATTATCTGGCACAGCTGGCAATAGATCAGGCGGAGCAGGGCGATTACTCGCTGGTTAATGAGTTGCTGGAAGTATTGCGTTATCCCTATGATGAACAGCCGGATAACGAAAAATATGCCGAAAAACGACCTAATTGGGCGCGGCAACGGGCGGGTTGTTCAATGTTGTCGTGCAGCTCTTAGGTTGGCATAGAACAAAAATTAGTATTGCCTGATAGTATTGGCTTGACGATCGGCGCTGTACCAAGGAAATGCAGCTTGCTCGTAATAACTGCCTTGCGTTAAATCAAATCCCGCATTAACCGCCAAAAATTCTGACCTTTTTTGATCAACATCTAATAAAACGCTTTGTCCGCCGGTTGATTTAACCAGGGATGTTAGTTTTCGCAATCTTAGCGGTATCGTGCTATCGCAAACACTATTCAGGCTTTTGACCGATAGCCCGACATAATCCGGGGACAATTTTTGGATAAATTCAAAGGTTTGTTCTTTGACCAAATAATCAAATCGCAAAGCAAGACGATAACCGCGACGGCGATAATTCTTCAGGCCATTGGTAAGTTCTTGATGATAACGGGCATACTGGCTATTGGCGGCAAGCGTTATCACGACGTTTTTGGTAGTGAGTCCGCATTGTTCAATCACTTCCCCAAAATATGCGCCGTGGTCATGTTTTATGCTCAATATATGTCTTGGGTCCACGGTCAAAAACAGGCTGTCTTGTAAGTGTGTTAACGGCAAAAAATTTAACATGTGGACGGTTCTGGACAGACGGTCAAAATTGACGATTGAGTCGAACTCGACCCCAGGTTGGGGCGTATCCGCTAGTAAATTTTCAATATCATTGGCATACAAATGCTGGGTTTCACAGGTAGACACATTCAATTTGGCAAAATACCCGATAGTTTTGGTGGTTTGCTGGGTTTTTCTAATCGGTGCAAAGGTGCTGTTTATTCTAAGTGGGCCAAATAGACCGCTGACTGTGCCGTTCTCCAGAATGAATGGCCGAAAGCTGACACGGTGTTCTTGCTCAAATCTGTCATTAAAGTATTCCACCAGGTTTTGTAATGGCATCGCGATATGCTCCTAAATTGTGACTCGCTGAGATGTCGTAGTGAGTGTTTTCCATCTTGATTATTCGCAGTATTACAGCGGATTAATTCAAGAATCTTACCCAAGAAAAAAAGCGGGCCTAAAGCCCGCTTTGAAGACGTCCTTGTTTTTGGGAGGAGAGACTTTAACGATCCTTCATGCCAGTCTTACACAGTTGAACTCAAGCAATCTCATTGGGTACAGGTAATGATAAATGCTGTATTTTTGTGGCGTAGCGCCCTTGAGATAAAGCTTAGTTTAATTTGTTTATGTAATAAAGCGATATATTTAGATAAATACATCTAAATATAAGATTTATTGGTTGATGCTGAAGGTTACTTAAAAAATTACCAGCACTGGGTTTGTCTTAGTGCTTAATGTCTATAGCGCGAACTGAGTTGATAACGCTAAAGTTAAAAACTGCAAGTTACCGTCGAGTCTATGCGTAGAATTAATGCAAATTCTATAAACACCAAATCTAAAATGCTTATTAATTCCGAATTTACCGTTGCCTGGTGGTTAAAAAATCATCATTTACAAACTATTTATCCGGCCTTATCCCGAAAAATATCCTTCCTTCCACATTATCAGCGAGAGAGATTAACGACTCCCGATGATGATTTTATTGAGGTTGATTTCTGTGGCATAGGTACCCAACCGTTGATTATCTTGTTGCACGGTTTGACCGGCAGTTCTCAATCAGGTTACATCAAAGGCCTGCAGCAGATTCTTTTCAGTCAAGGGTTTCGTAGCGCAGCGCTTAATTTTCGTGGCTGCAGTGGTATGCCTAATAACAAAGCACGCAGTTACCATTCGGGAGATACAGAGGATATACATTTTTTATATAAAACCCTGCGTGCGCGCGAGCCCAATACGCCTTTAGGGGCGGTTGGTTTTTCATTAGGCGGTAATGTGTTATTGAAATGGTTAGGTGAACAAGGCAATTCAGTCGATCTTTTTGCGGCCGTAGCCGTGTCAGTGCCGCTGGTGCTGAGTGTTTGTGCAACAAAGCTTGATAGCGGCTTTTCAAGACTGTATCGAAAAAACTTGCTTGAAGAACTTAATGATTACATGCGAGCCAAACTGATACATTTGGAAAATATTGGCAGTGTTGAAGAAGCCATCAAGATTAAGAATCTGGGTGACTTGTCCTCAATCCAGTCATTTTGGCAATATGACGATCAAGTCGTCGCAAAATTACACGGCTTTAATGATGTCTTTGACTATTACCAACGCAGCAGCTCCAGGCAATTTCTTAAGTCTATAACAGTACCGACCTTGTTAATTCAGGCCGACGACGACCCATTTATGACTGCTGCTGTATTGCCAAACCAAGATGAATTGTCGCCATCTGTCGCTATGGAGATAGCCTCTGGCGGCGGGCATGTCGGATTTGTTGCAGGGAAAAACCCATTTAAGCCTGACTTTTGGCTGGAACAACGCATTCCGCAATATTTAAAGCAGCAAATCAATATTGGTTAATGTCTTGGTAGCCCCAAAAGATAGTTAGCGCTGCTGGCGCCATCGATAATAAATATCACCATCATCGCACTGCCAACTCAGGCGTCGATCACCATTGTCAGCTACTTGCGGCTGGCAATGGTGATCAATTTTGAATTGCTCCCATTGCTCCTCGTCCATATTGGCATCGACATATAAAGTGATCAACTTAATAGTGATCACTGTAAAAACTATCACCAACATAACTGTAGATAGTTGCTGTCTAAGCAGCAAGCGTCTTAGCCAATTGAAAATGATCATTGCAGTTCATCCCAAACTAAATCCAGATTAAGTAATGTGATTTAAACCGTCATCTTGTCAAACAATTAGCGTGTCGATAATTGTTTGACAAGATGACGGTTTTATTTTAATGTTTTGATTCGATACTAATAACTATAACAGGAGTCGAACATGTCTAACGCAGTTTTCTATCACGCAGGATGCCCGGTTTGTCTGGGTGCTGAGCAATTATTGGTCAACGCACTTGATCATGCCAAATACCAATTAGAAGTAGTCCATCTGGGGGAACAACCAACACGTATTAATGAAGCCGAGGCGGCCGGCGTCAAATCTGTTCCCGCCGTGGTTATTGATGGGCAGGTATTTCATATTAATTTTGGTGCTGCACTGGCAGACCTAAAATCTTGAGGAGCAACTCATGTCTGAACAAAATCAAGCACAAGATAAAGACCATTTTGTACTCTATGTAGCGTTGGTGACGGTGTTTGCGGTGGGTGCGCTACTGATGGTAAAGCTCAGTGAAAACGACAAATTTGCTCCGATTAAAGATCAAATTAATGAAGAAAACCAACAAATGAACATCCGTGTTCTTAATCAACGCGGAGAATAAACGATGAAAATTTATGCTATTGCAGGTGTGTTGCTGGCCTATTGCTTTGTAAATCCGCTCGGTGCAACGGAATATATTTATCGAGATCTAATGGCTAATACTTTGCCTTCGGCCCAATGTGAAACCGAATCCAAAGCCAAACAAAGCGCCGCCAAGCCCTATAACATTGATAGATACAGCAAAAGATTCTGTCAATCTCAAGGTTATGGCTGGCATGTTGACGAGGTAAAAGAAATAGGAAAATCCGCATGCAATGAATGCAGCGATAAAAAAGGCCTGCAAAAATGTTATCAGGAAGATGTTGTCGTGACCTGCAAGCGTATCAAGCCGGGTTCAGTCGGTATGTTGCCTGGCAAGGGTTAGAAGAGGGAAATAACATAGATATTTGATTTTAGACAAGCTCAGCACGAACGCGGAAAATGTACTGATTTTTTAAATAGACCACCGTTCGCATTTATAACCACAGGAGTCACAAGTGCCCTATGGGTACTGAGCTTGTCGCAGTGCGATTTTTTAGAGGTTCTTTAAGGTAAAAACTTAATGGCGGCAATCACAATGCCGCCCACGGATAACGTCGTGGCAAAAGACCAAATCATAAAACGATCAATTCTTATCGTAAGCGCTTCGAAACGTTTTTCTGCCTGCTCAAAACGCTTGTCAACTTGCTCAAAGCGCCTGTCGACTTGTTCAAAGCGCTTGCTCATCTCTTCGCGCATCAAATCGAAGCGCTTGTCCATTTCCTCGCGCATTAAATCAAAACGTTTGTCCATGTCCTCGCGTAGGCCCTGTATTTCCTCGCGTAATTCAATATCTAAATGGGCAAAGTGATTAGTTTGGGCTTTTAACACTAATACCATCATTTCTTCAGGGCTAATGGCTTTGCCGTCGCCCACCAAGTTCATAACCCGTTGGGCCTGATTATCTAGCCATTGTTCAAAAAACTTATCGTCAAACATTTTTATAACCTTAATGAGGTTGCTCTTCATCAATATGTTGAGCAGTATGCCATAAAGAAAAAGGGTGTAATCGACTTTGTTAGGTGAAAAGTGTCAGGAATTTTTACTCTATTGAGAGGGATGTATATGCCTATACGGCATTTTATCGAACAGTTATTGCGAGCTATAAAATCACATTAGATGGTGATTTAAGCGACAGCTGGAAATAAATGCAAGGAAAGACAATAGTAGCTATCTTGATTGAGTTTGTTGTTCTATATTTCGAGTATTGTTAATTAAAGAATGTAGGGGCTGTGCCATTGATACAGGCAAGTTTACAATCTTAACACTGTGAAATATTTTTAGGATGACGCGTATGAAATCAGAAAATCCCCCCCAAAAAGCCAATATTGATCAATGTATTCGCAATTTAAATAAGCTTCATAAACAGAGATTGGGTTTTATTGGCCCATTTATAGGTATGCTGCTAATCCTATTGTTTGCCATTGCCTTGCTGCCTTTGTATCTATTCCTTCTTTTTTTCAACGTCGTGTATTTTTGGATCAGAAGACAAAAAAATATTGATCCGAAGTTGTACTTTAATTATGACCGCCACAACATCGCGCATTTACGCTTTGCGGACAAAGTGTGGTGCGAATATTGTGAGTGGGCGAATGGCACTCTGCAATGGGCATTAGCCATTACAAATGAGATAGAACGCCGATATTGCCCTATCAAAAATCAATGTGATCCACATTGTGAAAAAGCTAAAGACTGGCGGCAGGAGTTTTTAAACTATGAGCACAAACCTGAAGATATTGACCGCTATTATCAAGATAGATACCTGCAAGAATCGAACTTGGATGATTAACAGGAAATATATACATAACAAATATTTGAGTAGTTTTAATCAGCAAATCCCTTCAAATAAATAGATAGGAAAGTAACATGCCCCAATTTAATTATGATCTGGCTTTTTCTAGGAATAGCGGTATTACCAACGCCGAAGAACAAGCACGCTTAAAAAATGCCACTTTTGCTATTGCTGGCATGGGTGGTGTGGGCGGTGATTACTTGATTACCTTAGCACGGGCTGGTGTGGGCAATTTCAAAATATCGGATTTTGATGAGTTTGAAATAAAAAACTTTAATCGTCAGTATGGCGCGACTATGTCCACTGTTGGCCGCAAAAAAATGGACGTTATGCAAGAACTTGCTTTGGATATTAACCCAGAAGCCAATATAAAAACTTATCCTGAAGGCATCAATGAAAATAATATTGATGATTTTTTAACGGGTGTGGATGTATTTGTGGATGCAGTTGAGTTTTTTGAAGTAAAGGTGCATCGCTTGATTATCAATGCCTGCATGGAACGGGGTATCCCGGCTATATTAGGTGCGCCTATGGGCTTTGGTGTGGGGCTGTTGGTGTTTACGTCGGAAGGTATGTCTTTTGATGAGTATTTTGATGTTGATTACGAAGCCCCATTGGGATTGCAGGCATTGAAATTAGCATTAGGCTGGGCCCCTGCTGGCTTTCACCTTAAGTATATTAAACCAGCTGCATTTGATTTGGATAATCGTAAGGGACCTAGCTTTGCTAGTGGTTGTAAGCTGTCTACTGGCATGATAATTACCAAGGCGATAATAGCACTGCTTTATCCTGAAGAACTTAAGCCTACTCCGCATTATACTTGCTACGATGCCCGCTTAAATCGGCTTAAAAAAGGTTATTTATGGATGGGTAATCGCAACCCTCTACAGCAATTGAAGTTTTTTGTGGCCAGAAAAAGATTGGCTATTTAGATTTAGCTATCCAAATAATGGGTTGATTTTACGTGTTTAAAGGCTAATTGATACGCCGTTAAGGTAAAGTCTTAAAGGCGGCAATCACAATGCCGTCTACGGATAACGTAGTGGCAAAAGACCAAGTCATAAACCGATCAATTTTTATCGTGAGTGCTTCGAAACGTTTTTCTGCCTGCTAAGACACTTGCTTATCTTTTTGCGCATCAAATCGAAGCGCTTATCCATTTCCTCACGTAATTCAATATCTAAATGATTAAAGGGATTGGTTTGGGGTTTTAAATACCAAAGCCATTATTTCTTCAGGGCTAATGGCTTGGTCTTCATCCACCAAACTCATTTCTTGCTGGGCCTGATTATCCAATCATTGTTCAAAAAACTTATCATCAAACATATTTTCCCACCTTAAATGAGGTTGTCTTTCATCAATTTGATGATCTCTATGCCATAAAGAAAATGGGCGCAACCGATTATGTTAGGTAAAAGGTGTCAGGATTTTTTACACTTTTATTTTTAACTCTTGGGCAATGGTTTTTTTGAAAAAACGTGACCAAGGCAGTGTTAATAAGCTTTGTCGGACTCAAAAGTTTAATTCACGCTGGTTGCGCTAGTAATGCCATCTGAAGCTGTAAAGAAAATTGTTAAGCATCGGGCTAATTCAAGTAAAAGTGTCAGTTTTTTTTACACTATTGAAAAAATTAAAACAGCCTGTGCATATAACATCATGAAAATAAATAGTTTTTATTGTTGGCATGATGTCTGCTTAGATTGTTTACAGAATACTTAGGGTTAAGCGTTCTGTAAAATAGCTAATATTTGCTAAATCATTAACCCAAGCTATTCCAAGTTAGCTATATATTTTTTTATTTAATTACCAGAGGACAATATGATGAAAATCTTACCGTTTAAATTAATTTTAACAGCCGCAGCTCTCGCTGGAGCGGTTATGGCATCACCAATGAGTTACGCAGGTGCTGTTATCAATCCAGCATTTGTCGATGGCGTTAATACGATTCAAGATTCTAATGCCGATCGGATTTTGAGGGAAACTGCTGGGGTATGGAATGTTGTTACTACTGGTGCATTCCAAACTGGTGATGTTTTACAATCAATTTTACGTTTTGATACTGTGAATTCAACAGCAATTAACAGTGCTGTGGGTTCGCTTTCATATGGTCTGTGGGCTTACTCTGAGCTAGCTATTACAATAACAGGTAGTTTTCCTGGTGGCAGCTCTGTTTCGTTTAGTGGCGCAAACATTTTATCAAATCCGGGCGTAATGGTTGAGGTGTATGAAGCTGCAAGCGCTACAAATTTTCTTAGCTTGGCTGGCAATGCCGGTGTTTCTGGCGTAAGAGGACTTAATAAAATTGGGGAATTCGGTAAAGTAGACGCAGATGATTTTTGGACTGCAAATATTCCTACAAATATACAAGATTTGAATAAACCACTTGGATCGGGTCAATTTCCTGCTGGTCTTTTGGGCTTGTCTGTAATTACTAATGCGGGTGCTTTGCCAATCAAAACAAATGGTATTTCAGGTGCAGATGGAAATCTACATGATGTTGTTGGTGATATTAGTACATTTCCTAGAGAAACTGGTGTAAATGGTGATTGGTTGGTATCTAGCAACACTAACATTAGCTTTTACAAATCAGTTCCTGAGCCAAGCTCATTGGCTTTATTAGGTATGGCAGTATTGTTAGGTGGATTGGCGCAACGTCGTCGTAGCGTGTAAGACTCAGTCTCTTACGCTTGATGTTAAAAGCCCCGAATGGATCCCATTCGGGGCTTTTTTAATTGGAGGGTGATAAATTGTTATAGAGATGTCGATGCCGTAAAGGGTTTATTGTTATTTTTTACGAAGGCTTACTCTAAATTAAAAACGATTCAACATCCCGCCGATAAGGTATTGGCGCTGGGTGTTTGGTGTAGCCCAAGCGAAACAGCATGATGAGTTGATCTGTTTCCTTGTTAAATCCCGGGGTGATTTTTGCAAAATCATTTTCTACTGCAGCAAGTGATTTAAGTTGAGCTGAGGTAAAGCCTTCGCCTTGTGCTAGATGGTAGCGCGCAAGAAATAATGGCAAAGAGCTCGATAATTGTAGGCTGAGGCCTCGTTTGTTAACTTGCAGCCAAAAGCGTTGCATGATTCTGCCTGCTTCAACATAGTTGACAGGCCCTTGATGTACTATTCCGACGATATGAGACGATGACTTCATAGGCAGCCAAGTGGCACGAAAAGTCATAATGTGATGCAGTCCAAAGTGATTAAAAAAGCGAGTTAATTTCCACGGTTTGAGTAGTTTCAATACCGGAAACATAAATGATTCGATTCCTAATGTGGCGGCGGCTAGTCCGTTACGGGTTTGTTCGGCAGCCTTGCCAAAACGCAAGGCTTTGTGAAAATCATTATGTACATGTTCATTGGCAAAGCGGATGGCGTCAGTTGCAAGCATGTTATCTATAATTGCGCTTTTGCTATGCGGAGTTTGATAATTATAAAATTTATAATGGTCATTTGACGTAACAAGGTTCGTTAGTTCAGTGATGACAGCGGTGGGTATTTTTTTAGTAAATTGGTACAGGTTTCTATTACTGCGTCTGTTGAATATAGCGTGACTGGCAGCTTCGACATCTGATTGAGGGCCTGAAGGTGTAAAGGTGAGTTCAGCAAATTTGTTGCTGTTCTCTTCTTTATCAGCTTGGTTATTAAAATAACTAATGTGCGTTGCCAAACCCAAAGCAGTCGCCAAGGTAACAACGTTTTCAATCAGTGCTCCACAGCTAATTTTGGTAGCTACCAGATTAACATCAAAAAACTCCCCCATGTTTTCTGGATCGAGCCGTAACTCAAAGCCATCAGCTAAAAGTTTGAATTTCCACGGTTGCCAATTGTCACCAGATGGGGCTTGAATGCCGGCTTCAATTAGTTTTATTAGATGCTCAGTTGGGATGGTGTTCATGATTTTCAACCTCGTTCAGGTGTGTTTTAGTAATTTAGATTATAGGTTTAAATGTTACTTGCGTGTTAATGGCTAAAGTTACGATAGTTTTTTAGATGCGAACAAAATCAATGAGTAAAGTTTTAGTTATCGGGGCTAGCGGTCAATTGGGTTCGGTTGTGCTTGATCAGCTACTTGAAAACGGGCAGGAATGTGTGGCTTTTGTTAGGCCTTCTTCTCGTTTTAGACCGCCTGATTCCCAATTTCTGCAAGTTGCTTATGGGGATTTAGCCGATTTTATCAGTGTAGATAATGCCTGCGAGAACGTTAAAAAAGTGATTGCTACTGCGGGTTCTTCTGTTCCCTTGCGAGGTGATAAATTTATGGCGGATGAAGTTAGACATTATCAGCATCTTATTACGGCGTGCCTAAATCATAAAGTTGAACATTTGGTCTACATCTCGGCATTTTCTTCTCCTTATGATGGGCTTATTTCTGCGTTTCCTGTAAAAAGACAAATCGAACAACTTATTATGATGTCGGGTATTCCCTACACAATTTTTAGGGGGGCTGCATTTATGGATATTTATTATGCGGTGATGGGAAGTCGCTTAGCGATAGCCGGTGTTTCTCAGCCAACATTGTTGCGCGCGTTTTGGATGACGAAGCTATATTCAAAAGTAACAAATGGACTACTTGAGAATTATGGGATTGCGTTGCTGCCCGGTAATGGCAAGGTAAAGCAGCCTTTTGTTTGCATTCATGATGTAGCTGCTTTTATGGTTAAGGCATTAGTAATACCCACTGCGAAAGGGCGTATTATTGAATTGGGCGGTCCAGAAACGTTGTCATGGTTAGATGTTGCTGATATTTATGCAGACGTGCTCGGCAAAAAAATTAGTAAGCTGACAATTCCTAGTTCTTTACTGAACGCCTGTCGCTTAGTATTGCGTCGACTATCTCCGGCCGGGGAAAATATTATGGGTAGTTTATATGTGCTAGGTTTATATGATATTGCCATAGACATGACTGCGGTCAGTGAAGAGTTTGCTATAAAAATGACAAATACGCGCCAATTTCTTTTAGGTAAATTGAAGCCTATGGCTACTGATAGCAGTAAGTTGTAGCAGGGTTTTAAACTTTCAAAGCTGTTGAATTTATTTTTTGATTGGGTGATGTATGGAAGATGGTGTCAGATTTGCGATAACTGAAGAGGAATTGAGAGCGGCTTATCAGTTGCGCTATAAAGTGTATGTAGAACTGATGGGCAAATATAAGGATAAGGCCAATCACGAGCTTAAGGAGTTACGCGATGAAGATGATGAGCACGCAAAAGTCGTTATTGCTATTAAAGATGGCGAGGCTGTTGGGACGCTTAGGCTTCTTTGGGGTGGTAATATGCATTTTAGCCCGTCAATAGTGGAAATCTATTCTTTGGAGCCGTTCCTGAAAAAAATAGAGGAAAGACAGATTTGTGTTGTTGAGAGATTGATGGTAGATGAAAGGCATCGAGGTTCTAGTGCTACTTTACGCATGTATAAGGAAGTAATGCAGTTTGTCCTGAAAAATGAGGTTGAAGCCGTGTTTCTTGATTGTGAACCGCATCAACTAAATCCTTATATGAAATTGGGTTTTAGACCATTTGCCAAGACTTGTTCTTATCCTGGCGTGGGACTTGCGATACCGATGGTGCTGATTTCCGGCGATTATCAACATTTACAAAGTGTAGGGTCTCCGTTTGCACTATTAGCCAGTGAAACAGATTTGGAACATTACCGATATGTAAACGAATTACATAAAATTATTGATAACAACAAGATTGTTATTAGTCAGGCAATATCTGATCAAGCAGAATTTATCCGGCAAATTTATGCGGATGCGCGGCTTTTTGAAAATAATAATCCCAAAGTATTTGATTCTTTGACTGAGGATGAAGTCGAACGTGTAATAGAAAAAAGTCATATTATCGAGTGCTCGCTGGAAGATCGCATTATTGCGAAAAACAATGCTCAGAAAACCATGTTTGTGGTGCTTTCTGGAATGGTTGAAGTTTATAGGGAAGATAAGTTATTGGCGGTAATTTATCCGGGTGAGGTGATTGGTGAAGTGGCTTATTTTTTAAAGCGTCCTCGTTCCGCCAACATTATTGCAGCAACCAATGATGTTAGATTGTTGAGTCTTGATGAGCCATCGATGTCGCGCTTGCTAAAGTTTGAGCCGGTATTAGCCAATAAGATTTTGACTAATCTCTGTCGAGTGTTGTGTTCCCGATTAATCGGTGGCGTTGAGACTTCGGATTTAAGATCAAATTGATATTACGTACTGCATGGCTGCATTGATCATGCAGCTAACTGTCGCAAAAACCGCCCATCGAATTATCGATGGGCGGTTTTTTTATAGTCTTTATTTTGCTTTTAACTGCTCAAGTAAACTAACTGCGGCTTTTTTCTCTGAAAAATCCTGTTCTACTTTCACAATAGTTTCCAGGATTTCTAACGCTTTTTGTTTGTTGTTATTGGCGACGTATGCTTCAGCTAAGTGAAATTGAATGTCGTTAGCTTTGGGTGCCAGTCCGGCAGCTTTTTCTAATATTGTCAGTCCTTCTGCTGGTTGGCCCTGTTTAAGTAGAATGTAACCATAAGTGTCAGCAATTGCAGCTGATTCTGGGGCTTTTTCAAAGGCTTTTTTACCAAGTTCGATCGCTTTTGGATCTTTTTGTTGTGAATACACCCACGCTAAATTGTTTAAGGCGAGTAAGTCATCTGGTCGCTCAGTAAGCATTGCCTGATAATGATTTTCAGCTTGTTTGTAGTCGTTTTGTTGTTGATAAGTGGTTGCTAGCTTGAAATGAATACCAATATTTTTTGGATTTTTTGCCAGTTCAGTATTAAGCAGTTTGATGGCATCGGCTGGTTTTTTTTGCGCACTGAGTAAGTCAGCAATTGTGAACAAAATTTTGTCATTCGCTTGTTGTTGATAGGCTTTTTGATAAGCGGCAGTAGCTTTGTCCAGTTTTTTGTCTGCTAAGTAAACATCGCCCTGCAAGACTTTGCCTAAAGGCAATTTAGGAAATTGACTGTCTAATTTAGTGGCCAGATCAAGCGCTTCTTTAGTGCGGCCTAGTTTAATTAAATAGGCAGTTTTGAACAGATTGGCTTGAGGATTGTTAGTGTCAATTTTTGCAGCTTCGTCTAGCAAGGCTATAACGTCTTTGTCTTTACCGGTTTGTTCGCTAAGTAGTTGAGCAATTAGCAGGCGGTGACTAATGTCTTGTTTGTCGTTGTTAATTATTTTGCGCAGGCTTTGTTCGGCCAAGTCTTTTTTGTTGTTGACCAGTTGCGCACCAGCTAGAAGAGATAGGGCGATATTGTTATTGGGATAGCGTTTAATTAGGTCTTCGCTGAGCGGCAGGATTTTTTCGGGTTGTTTTTCTGAAGCGTAAAATTTGCCCAGATTTTTAACAATTTCAGCTTCTGCATTAATGTCACCTTTAACCTTTTCTAACGCTGCAGTTAAGATATTTTCTACTTCAACAGTATTTTTTTGCTTTAAGGCTACGTCGGCTAATAAAAGATAGGCGTTGATAGATTTGTCGTTAATTGCTAAACCCTTATTGGCATATTCTTTTGCTTGATCTAGTTTGTTTTCTTCCAGATTTAGTTTTGCTAACCCCAGATAGGCCAAGATGTTTTTGGGATCCAAGCTAATAGCTTTTTGATAGCTTTGTTCAGCGGCCGGTAAATCTTTTTTTATAGTAAAAACTAAGGCTTGAAGATTGATGAAGCCGGCTTCATTCGGGTTGCTCTTCAATAGTTCGGATACTTTTTTATCAGCTTCGTCGACTTTGTTTTGTTTTAGCAGATTCAGCACTTCCAGGTAATCGGACTTCTTTTTATTAATTTCAGATTGCTGCAATGATTCTAAAATAGAAGGTGAGCTGTTTGATTCATTGGGTAATGGAGAAAATTGTTCCGAGTCACTGCCAAAACTGTTTTGTTGCCGATCTAGGAGATCGTAAGTAGCGGCAGTTATGCTCGAACTAGCCGTTAATAGCCCCAGGATTATTGCGGCCAATGTCTGTTTGTTATGTGTGTTGTATTTTTTCATGATGCCCTCTTGGATTAAAGATTGCTTTTTTGTGGGTTAATTACGAACGGGAGCTTAGCGTGATTTCTCTGCCGCTGCGGCCATAAAGAATAGCTGGTGTTGCTTGTGTTTGATAGCCCTTTTATAGCAAGGGCTATTCATATCCAGGATATTAGGATTAATCAATGAAGCGTTTAGTTAAATCTCCATAGGCATCAATGCGCCGGTCGCGCAGGTAAGGCCAGATGCGTCTGACGTGCTCTGATCTGTTGCTGTCAAGTGTGCAGGTTAAAAGCGTGTTATCTATATCATTGGCGCGAACGATAAATTCACCTTGTGGTCCTGCGATAAAACTATTACCCCAAAATTGAATGCCTGCGTCGGAATCTGGTGCTTTTTCAAAGCCGATACGGTTACAGGAAATAACCGGGATGCCGTTAGCAACGGCATGAGCACGTTGCACAGTTACCCAGGCATCCAGTTGGCGTTGTTGTTCTTCTTTGGAATCTTGCGGATCCCAGCCGATCGCGGTGGGATAAATTAAAATTTCCGCTCCTGCTAGTGCCATTAATCGTGCCGCCTCAGGAAACCACTGATCCCAGCAAATCAGCACGCCCAGTTTGCCGATTGAGGTTGTTATTGGCGTAAAGCCCAAGTCGCCGGGGGTGAAATAATATTTTTCATAAAATCCCGGATCATCAGGAATATGCATTTTTCGGTATTTGCCGGCGATACTGCCATCTTTGTCAAACACTACTGCGGTGTTGTGATAAAGCCCGGGGGCTCTTTTTTCAAAGATAGTGGAAACAATCACAATGCCCAGTTGTTTGGCGACGTTGCTCAAAATTTCCGTGGTTGGCCCTGGAATCGATTGTGCAAGATTAAAGTGGTGATGATCTTCGTTTTGGCAAAAATATGGCCCTAAATGCAGCTCAGGCAAAACTACCAAGTCAGCATTGGCTGCAGCGGCTTCATGGATTTTGGCGATAGAAAAATCGAGATTGCTTTGCCGGTCTTTGTCGCAGGGCTGTTGGACGGCGCTAACGATGAGAGTGTTTTTCATAGATTTAAGAACTTAGTTAGTTTTCAATGGCGATATTTTATAACAGCTTGGCTTAGCTTTTTGAGTATTCAGTCAACAAGTTTGGTGTTTTTGGTCAAATACACGCGGCACGCTGGGTTTTGCCTGTTTGCTTGTTATAATGACCACAATTTGTAAACGTAACAGTTCTGATCGAGAGATTTCATGATTCAAGGTAGTATCGTAGCGTTAGTGACACCGATGGATGAAAGCGGTGCTATTGACAAGGGAAGTTTAAAAAAATTGCTGGAATTTCATATCGAGCAGGGCACAGATGCGATTGTGGCGGTAGGCACAACCGGTGAGTCGGCGACCTTGGATGAAGACGAGCATTGCGACGTCATCAAAACAGTTGTTGATGTCGTTGCCGGTAGAATCCCGGTGATTGCCGGTACCGGCGCCAACGCAACGTCTGAGGCTATCAATTTAACTCGAAAAGCTAAGCAAGCTGGTGCGGATGCCTGTTTGATCGTAACGCCTTATTACAACAAGCCGACTCAGCAAGGTTTGTATTTACACTATAAAGCCATTGCTGAAGCTGTCGATATTCCTCAGATTTTATACAACGTACCGGGGCGTACCGCTTGTGACATGCTGCCTGACACCGTTGGCAGGCTATCGCATATCGATAACATTGTCGGTATTAAAGACGCTACCGGTGATTTGTCCAGAGTGCAAAAATTCCGCGATTTGACCAGCGCCGATTTCGCGCTATACAGCGGTGATGACGCTACCAGCCGGGAGTTTTGCTTGCTGGGTGGTCACGGCACAATTACGGTTACCGGTAATGTCGCGCCGCGCTTAGTGCATGAGATGATCAGCGCGGCAATTAACGGTGACAGTGCGACAGCCCTGGCTATCGATACAAAATTACAGGCATTACACAAAGATTTGTTTATTCAATCAAACCCTATCCCGGTTAAGTGGGCAGTGGCTGAACTGGGCTTGATTTCAAAAGGGATTCGATTGCCGTTAACTTGGCTAACGGAGGATTGCTTTGATGTCGTGCGCAGTGCGATGCGTAAAGCGGAAGTAATTTAATGTCAATTATGAAGCGCAAGCTGTTATCTCGGTTTTTCATACTTGTCATGCTGATGTTTTTATCGGCCTGTAGTTATGTGCAATCGCTATTTCCAGATAAAGAAAGAGATTATCAGTTCACTACGGAAATTCCATCATTAGTCTTACCGCCTGATTTGAATCGCTCAGCTAATGCAGCTGTGGCAGCTCCCGCTCCAGCTAAAGTACCTGCGTCTGAAGTAGTTGCTGACGGATCAGCTACTACAGAGGCGGAGGTTTCTCAGGCTACTGAGCCCACCGAGGCAGAGCCGTCTGTTGATCAAAAAACTATTCAAGTCGAATTGGTTAAGTCTGAGCAAGGCGAAAACCGGTTACGTATCGGTGCGCCATTAGCACAAGCTTGGCGTATTGTTGGTAAGGCCTTAAGTCGTAAATCCATGGAAGTGACCCAGCGGCTTCAAGCAGAAAACTCGTTTGTTGTGCAATACAATCCCAATGAAGAAAAGGTTGAGGATGACTCTATTTGGGATGAGTTGAAGTTTATGTTTGGCGGATTTGAACCCGGCGATAAAGAATACGTTGTTGAGTTACAAGATATTGACGAGCAAGTAACGGAAGTTTTAGTTACTGACAAAGAAAAACAATCCAGCGCTGGCGATGGCGTTGGATTAAGTTTGCTGACATTGATTAAAGATACTATTAAGTCTGATTTGGCCGGTAAATAATTATCGACAATTGGCATTTGAATGAGTTTGCTCTTCGATACGAGCTGGGTTTGTTATTTTTACAATCCACCGCGACAGTAACCAAAGTACACGGGCCTTAAGCCATTTACCTGATAGCCTTATCGTAAGCTGTGTTTCGCGATAGGCATTAAATTCACATAATATTCGTTTCACACATGTTAAAACTATCTGGCCCTTCCGCATTATCTGATTTTCGCATTAATAAACTTTTGTCTGAGTTGCAGCTCGTGGAACCTGCTATTAAAGCTGTCTCGGTTCGGTTTATACACTTTGTCGATCTTATTGATGAACTTGATGAAAACCAAACGACAATACTGAATCGTTTACTTGCTTATGGCAGCGAGCAAACTGTGGTTGAGACAGCAGGATTACAATTTTTAGTTGTCCCCAGAGCGGGCACTATTTCTCCTTGGTCGAGTAAAGCGACAGAAATTGCTCAGCGCTGTGGATTGACGCAAATCAAACGCCTCGAACGAGGTACTGAATATTCGCTGGTAGTGGATAGTTCGTTGTCAACCGAAGTCAAAAACCGGTTGGCGGCATTGCTACATGATCGGATGACACAAACGGTTGTCGAAGCTGGTGTTGAGCCTGATATGTTTGCTCAGCATGAACCGCAGCCATTGCTAAGAGTTGATGTGATAGCGGAAGGCCGTGAAGCGTTGGTAAATGCTAATGCGCAACTTGGCTTGGCATTATCGGCTGATGAAATCGATTACTTGACGGACAGCTTTCAAAAATTGGGTCGTAATCCCACCGATGTTGAACTGATGATGTTTGCACAAGCGAATTCAGAACATTGTCGTCACAAAATATTTAATGCCAGCTGGACTATCGACGGTATCGAACAAGCACAAACCCTGTTTGGCATGATCCGCAATACCGCACAGCAAAGCCCGCAAGGTATTTTGTCTGCATACAATGATAACGCCTCGGTTATTGAAGGCTCTGCAGCAAAAGTGTTTGTGCGCAATGCCCAGACCGGTATCTACGATTATGTGCAAGAAGATGCGCATATCTTGATGAAAGTGGAAACCCACAACCATCCGACGGCAATCTCGCCCTATCCCGGCGCGGCTACTGGCTCCGGTGGAGAAATTCGTGACGAAGGCGCCACCGGTCGAGGCTCGGCGCCGAAAGCCGGATTAACTGGGTTTTCAGTATCGCATTTAAAAATCCCGGGATTTGCGCAACCTTGGGAAGCGGACAATGGTAAACCGGGACGTATTGCCTCTGCGCTGGATATTATGCTGCAAGGTCCACTGGGTGGAGCTGCATTCAATAACGAATTTGGCAGGCCAAATCTGACCGGCTATTTCAGAAGCTTTGAACAACCTGCGCCAGGTGGCAAGCAACACGAATTTCGCGGCTATCACAAACCGATCATGATTGCCGGTGGCGTGGGTAATATTCGCCCGATGCTGGTTAAAAAACAGCCCATTCCCGCAGGCTCACTGATTATTATCCTTGGCGGTCCCGCCATGTTGATTGGCTTGGGCGGTGGCGCGGCGTCTTCACAAGCGTCAGGTGCTGGTTCCGAAGATCTCGATTTTGCTTCTGTGCAACGCGAGAATCCAGAAATGGAGCGTCGCTGCCAAGAAGTTATTAATCATTGTAACGCCATGGGTGAAAACACGCCGATTGTGTCTATTCATGATATTGGTGCAGGTGGCTTGTCCAATGCGGTGCCGGAAATTATTCATGATTGTGATCGTGGTGGCCGCTTTGAATTACGCAACGTTCATAATGCCGATTTGGGCATGTCGCCGATGCAAATTTGGTGCAATGAAGCTCAAGAGCGCTATGTCGTTGCTATTAAGCCTGAATCTCTACCGCTGTTTGAAGGGTTTTGTGAGCGCGAGCATTGTCTTTTTGCGGTTATCGGTGAAGCGACTGAAGATGAGCATTTATTGCTTAACGATGCTTTGCTTGGCGATAATCCGGTCGATATTCCTATGTCGGTGTTATTCGGCAAATCCCCCAAATTACATCGTCAAGTTGAGCATCTTAAGCCTGAATTACAGCCATTAGATTTAAGCGCCGTCGATTTGGCCGAAGCCATTAAGCGCGTGCTGTCATTTCCTGCGGTCGCTGATAAAAGCTTTTTGATTCACATCGGTGATCGTTCGGTGACTGGTTTAGTGGCGCGCGATCAAATGGTTGGACCTTGGCAAGTACCGGTGGCTGACGTAGCGGTGACCGCCTCAGGCTTTTATGCCTTGACCGGCGAAGCCATGGCGATGGGTGAGCGCACACCGCTTGCGGTTATTGATGCCCCGGCATCAGGGCGCATGGCGATAGGCGAGGCGCTAACCAATCTGGCCGCCGCATCGATAGATTCACTGAAAAAAATCAAACTATCTGCTAACTGGATGGCTGCGGCTGGATTTCCCGGTGAAGATGCCGCATTGTTTGATACCGTCAAAGCAGTAGGAATGGAGCTATGCCCTACTTTGGGTATTGCGATTCCGGTTGGCAAAGATTCGTTGTCGATGAAAACCGTTTGGCACGATGGCGATGCTGAAAAAGTTATGACGGCGCCGTTGTCGTTGATTATTACCGCCTTTGCACCGGTGAGCGATATTAGCAAAACGCTGACGCCGCAATTACAACGCGTGGAAGATGAAGACAGTTCGCTGATGTTGATTGACTTGGGCGCAGGTAAGCAGCGCTTGGGCGGCTCGGTGTTAGCGCAAGTCTATAACCAGTTAGGCAATGACAGCCCGGATTTGGATCAACCCGAATTATTGAAAGCATTTTTTGATGCCATTCAAACGCTAAATAGCGAGGGGCGGTTGCTGGCTTATCATGATCGCTCGGATGGCGGTTTATTGGCGACAGTAGCGGAAATGATGTTTGCCAGCCGCTTAGGCGTGGTTTTAAATATGGATAACTGGGCTACCGATGTACTCGAATCATTATTTAATGAGGAACTCGGGGCCGTATTTCAGGTACGTCAAAGTGACAGCAAGGCAGTTGTCGAGCTATTAACCCATCTTGGTTTAATTGATTGTGTTCATTTGGTTGGTAAGGTAGTTGATGCTGACCAGCAGCTGATTATCCGTCAAGCGGGTGAGGTGATTTATTCAGCAAGTCGAGCGCAATTACAAAGCTACTGGTCGGAAGTCAGTTACAGAATGCAGGCGTTGCGCGACAATCCAGAATGCGCCAAGCAGCAATTTGAGCGTATTGCCGATGATGAAGATCGAGGTCTTAATGCGGTGCTCTCGTTTAGTTTGAATGATGATGTTTCCGCACCGTTTATATTGACTGCCGCCAATAAGCCTAAAGTGGCTATTTTGCGAGAGCAGGGCGTTAACGGTCATGTGGAAATGGCGGCAGCGTTTGATCGGGCTGGATTTAGCAGTGTCGATGTTCACATGAGTGACATTATCGCCGGTCGAGTCAGTTTGCAGGATTTTACCGGGCTTGCGGCTTGCGGCGGCTTTTCTTACGGGGATGTCTTAGGCGCAGGTGGCGGTTGGGCCAAGTCAATTTTGTTCAATGCCAGAGCGAGAGATGAATTTGCAGCATTTTTTCAGCGCGAGGATACTTTTGGCTTAGGCGTTTGTAATGGTTGCCAAATGATGTCTGGATTAAAAGAACTGATTCCCGGTGCAGAGCATTGGCCGCGATTCATGCGTAATAATTCTGAACAATTTGAAGCGAGAGTTGCACTGGTAGAAGTGCAAAAATCACCTTCTATTTTGTTTGCCGGTATGGAAGGTTCGCGTATGCCAGTGGTTATTGCGCATGGTGAAGGTCGTGCCGAATTTGCAAGCGATCCGGCCCAGGTTTTGGAACAGCAAACCGTGGCATTGTGCTATGTCGATAATTTTGGTGAATTAACGACAGATTTCCCTGCCAATCCAAATGGTTCACCTTTTGGTATTACAGGTTTAACTAATACGGATGGTCGTTTTACGATAATGATGCCCCATCCTGAACGCTGTATCAGGACGTTACAAAATTCTTGGCATCCTGATGATTGGGGCGAGTATGGCCCTTGGATGCGTTTATTCAGAAACGCCCGAGTGTGGGTGGGTTAGAATAAGAAACAGACTCTTACTTATATCGGACTGAGGCTCTTCAAATGGATGAAAATACTAAGTTTATAGTAATAAATGCGGCGATTTTGGCGGCGATTTTATCGATATTAGTGTTTCCGGATGTGCTGTTTGGGTTGTTCTTTGAGCTGTTACATTTGTGCTTGGAATTTGCGCATATTTTGTTCGAGTTTGTGGAGTCTACGCTGGATCACGTTATTGAACACCTATTCGAGACCGATCTTCACGCAACTCAAGTTATTGTTTTTTACATCATATTATCGCTATTATTCTTTGGTATTGTTGGTTTGTGGCGAGCAGTGCGTAATGCATGTATTCGAGTTAAACACAATCTACTTACCTTCTGGAACTGGGAAAAGTCGACCTGTTCTATCTATTGGCTTGGGCTAACAGCAGTTCAAAAAATCAGCTTGTATCTAATCTTAGGCACTGGGTTATATCTAGCCTCTTTTTTCTTGTTTTGACTTAGGCGAATGCCTGGATTTGTGCCCGAAACCAAGCAGTGTTGGGTTCAGGCAGTGTCGCAGTAATTGATGATATAGCGGATCAATTGCTAAATTAAGCTCAATACCCCCCCATTCCATTCCCCAAATACGAACCTGCTGCAGCCCCTAAACCGGCTGCAATCGGGTCGCCGCTGCCTAATTCATAGCCCAATACGCCTCCGATAACGCCACCTGCCAGCCCTTGATGCGAGCGTGGATCTTGGTAATTTGAATAGCGCGGAGGCGGCGCATAATATTGGGGTGCAGGTTGGTAATACACCGGTGGTGGAGGCGCGTAATATGCCTGTGGTTGTGGGTAGTAAATTACTTGAGGTTGAGAATAGTAATCTCTGTGATGCCCATGATGACCGTGGTGGTGACCATGATGATCACCGTGCTCACCCCAGCCATCGGCAAAGGCAGCTGGCGAACTAAGTAAGGCGACTGCCGCCAAAGGAATTAATAACAACTTTTTCATAAGAATTTTCTCACTAAGTTGATTGAATAAATTAACGTTGTCCCGCAATGCCATTGCCCAAGTAAGAGCCTGCTGCAGCACCCAAACCAGTAGCAACCGGATTGCCGTTGCCAAGCTCATAACCTAATACGCTGCCTACTACACCACCCGCCAGACCTTGATGTGATCGTGGGTCCTGATAAGTTTGGCGAGGTGCTTGTTGCGGGTAATAGTTCGGCGCGGGTTGTGGGTAATAATCTGCATGTTCCTGATAATGCCCATGATGTTTATGGTGTCCTTTACCGTGGCCTCCAGAGGCATAGACGTTGGATGAAGAAAAGCCGGCAATAGCTAAAAGTTGCATCAGTAAAAGTAAGTTTTTCATTAAAGTTCCCTTTGTTAATTAATAGTTTTAAATCGTTCAGGTTCATTAGCTGATCGATTTGCGTAGATAGTATGCTGACCATCCTGAATGGATACTTAATCAAATTAAATTGTTTGCCGACTGATTGTGAATTTTGTGATGCAGTTGGCGGATAAACATTAAGATTTAATTAATGCACTGCGACAGCATTTGATTGCATCAGGTTCGTCAAATCGCCAATCATGCTTGGCGTCGATTATAATGTCCGGCTGGTTCACACTACTAAAAATGGCATAGCAATAAATGGAACAATTTATCCCCGGTCAACGCTGGATTAGCAATACCGAGTCAGAACTTGGACTTGGACTCATTCTGGAAGTCAGTTTTAATCGCGTAACAGTGCTTTATTTGGCTAGTGACGAAAGACGCATGTATGCTCAAGACAATGCGCCGTTAACACGCGTCAGGTTTTCAGAGGGTGACGTAATCGAGTCGATGGATGAAGAAAAAATAACTATTACTCGTGTTATTGAGCAAGATGGCTTGCTGACTTATGTGGGTAAGACCGATGACGATGAAGAGTTGGAGCTGGAAGAAGTTGAGCTCAATCACCATATTCAATTTAACAAACCTCAAGATCGCTTGCTGATAGGTCAAACGGATCCCAGTGCTTGGTTTTTGCTGCGTTATCAGACTTGGGGCAGGTTGCAACAACACCAACAATCACCGGTTAAAGGTCTGTTAGGTGGCCGCACGTCGTTGATTCCTCATCAACTATTTATTGCGCACGAATCGGCGAATCGTTTAGCGCCGCGCATTATGCTCGCTGATGAAGTGGGCTTGGGCAAAACCATTGAAGCGGGTTTGATTTTGCATCACCGGTTAATCAATGGCTTAAGTAAGCGTGTCTTGATTATCGTGCCGGAAAGCTTGCTGCATCAATGGCTAGTGGAAATGCTCAGACGGTTTAATCTCCGCTTTAGTATTTTTGACGAAGCCCGCTGTCTTGAAGAGCTGGGCGATGACAGCATACTAGCTGGCGCTCAGGAATATGATGACGAAGAAAGCAGCAGTACACGGCAACGAAATCCGTTTTTAAATGAGCAACTGGTGCTTTGCAGTCAAGGTTTTTTTGCCAGTTATCCGAAACGCCAACAGCAAGCCGTGCAGGCAGGCTGGGATATGGTAGTGGTGGATGAGGCGCATCATTTGCAATGGAGCGAAGCAGCACCTAGTGCCGAATACTTGTTTGTTGAGCAACTTGGGCAGACCTCGCCCAGCCTGATATTGTTGACAGCCACACCGGAACAGCTAGGTAAAGAAAGCCATTTTGCGCAACTCAGGTTGCTTGATCCTGATAGGTTCTACAATTTTGCTGCCTTTGTCGAAGAAGAACGCCAGTTTGAACCTGTTGCCAACGCGGCTAAGGTTTTGCTTGCCAATGAACCGCTTGATCAAGAAGCCAGAGAAAATTTAACGCGCTTACTTAAGCATGACAACGTCGATGGATTGTTAAAAAATCTTGATGACGCGGAAAAATCAGCTGCGGCACGCTCAGCCTTGATTAAGGTATTGCTTGATCACCATGGCACCGGACGTATTTTATTTAGAAACTCCCGGCAAACGGTACAGGGCTTTCCTGAGCGCGAACTGCATGGTGTTGCCTTGGATGATGGCTCATCAACTGCGTCGGCTTTGCCACAAGGTACTGACTTACAGCAAGATCCACGCTATTTGTGGTTGGTTGACCAAGTTAAAAAATTGGCAGGACAAAAAGCGCTGTTAATCTGCAAGCAAGCGCAAACGGCGATTGATTTGGAACAGACGCTAAAAAATCGGGCAGGCATCGCCTCAGCTGTGTTTCATGAAGGCATGACAATCATTGAACGGGATCGTGCGGCCGCTTATTTTGCGGACCAAGAGAGCGCGGCTCGCTTGTTGATATGTTCGGAAATCGGCAGTGAAGGCAGAAACTTTCAGTTTGTACATCACCTGATTTTGTGGGATTTACCGTCTAATCCGGATTTGTTGCAACAACGCATCGGTCGTCTTGATCGTATCGGCCAAAAACACATCATCCAAATTCATGTACCTTATCTCAGCAATAGCACGCAGGCCTTGCTGTATCGTTGGTATAACGAGGGGCTGAATGCTTTTCGCTGCAACAGCTCTTCTGCACAACGGGTCGCAGACATTCTGCATGATGAACTGGTCGACCTACTTGAAGCCGGCACGGTTGTCGGTGTCGATGCTTTTATTGAGAAAACCCGCGCACTCAGTACTGAACTTGAACAGCAAATGCACAATGGCCGGGATCAACTGTTGGAATTAAATTCGTGCCGTAAAGAATTGGCGGATGATCTGATTGAGCAACTGAATACCTTTGAAAAGGAAGGCGTGCTTTGGCCGTATATGGAAGATTTGTTTGAGTGCTACGGCGTCGATACAGAATTTCATTCGCCGGACTGCTTTATTATTCGCCCCAGCGATCATTTGCGGATTTCGCATTTTCCAGGTTTAGACGAAGACGGCATGACCATCACCGTCAATCGGCAAATTGCCCTGGAACGTGAAGAGTTTCAGTTCTTGACCTGGGAGCATCCGGTAGTAACAGCGTCGATGGATTTAGTGTTATCCAGCGAAACCGGTAATGCGGCAATCAGTGTGGTAAAACATGAGCAACTCAGGCCGGGGCAGTTTTTGTTGGAGTGCTTATTTATTGTTGAATGCAGCGCGCCTGCTGAATTACAAATTGGCCGGTTTTTGCCGGCCACGCCGATCCGTATCTTGATTGATCAACATAAGAAAGATTTGACTGACACAGTCGAACATCGTGATTTAATCGAACCCGGTATCAAGTTTGATAAGCAAAAAATCACGGCCTTTTTGGGCACTCAACGCACACATGTGGCGTCGATGTTGTCGATTGCCGAACAAAAAGCCAAGGCCGACATGCAAGTGCTGATTGTGGATGCCACCACGGCCATGCTGGAATCATTAAGCACGGAAATAAAACGCTTGGCCAGACTGCAAAAAGTTAATCCCAGCATTAAAACCGAAGAAATTGAGCAACTTAAAGACGTTGCTATGTTAGCGCATGAAAACATCCAGGCCGCGCAGTTAAGGCTGGATGCGGTGCGCTTTATTATTACCAGTTGAGATTCACATCATGTTGCAAATAGGCAAGATCAACACCCTGAAAATAGTCAAATTACAGGCCAGTCAACTCTACCTTGGCAGCGAGGCGTCGAATAAAGTGTTGTTGGTGGATAAAAGGCCGCCGCAAAACTGCCAATTGGGTGATGCGCTAGACGTATTCGTTTATGTTGATGCAGAAGGGCATTTGGCGGCAACGTCGACCGTGCCTTTGGCGCAAGTAGACGATATAGCCTGGCTGAAAGTGGTGTCGCTCAATTATGTTGGGGCGTTTTTGGACTGGGGCTTGCCGAAGGATTTACTGGTGCCTTTTAGTGAGCAGCACCACGAAATGGAAGTGGGCAAGTCGTACTTGGTTAAGGTGTTTTTGGATGAGCAAAACCGTATTGCTGCCACCACCAAAATTGATCGCTACCTCAGTGATGAATCGGTTTATTTCAAAGTCGGAGAGAAGGTGTCGTTAATTATTGCCGATAAGACCGACTTGGGTGTTAAAGCCATTATCAACAATACTCATTGGGGCATGTTGTATGAAAACGAGCTGTTCCAGCCGGTCAAAAAAGGCCAAAAGTTTGAAGGTTACATCAAGAACATCAGGGAAGATTTCAAGATTGATCTTGTTTTACAGCAACCAGGTTACGGCAAGGTGTTGTCGCTCACGGACAATATTTTGGCGAAGCTCAAACAAAATCATGGCGTCTTGTTGATTAGTGATAAAAGTCCGCCGGAAATTATCTACTCAACCTTTGGCGTCAGTAAAAAAGTATTTAAACAAGCCATTGGTGCGCTTTATAAAAAGCAATTAATCACAATCGACAAAGCCGGTATTAAGTTGAATTGATTGGAATTTCAAGGGATTTTGAAAAACCACTGATTTATAAAACGGCGTTCACAGAGGGTTTGTCGAGGTCATGGACTGTTCGGCATACTCACGACTAGCTGACATGCTTGTATTTGGGGCTTCCAGCACTGATCGTAACGGTAGGGCCTTTAGACGACCCTAAGTGCGATATAATGCCATTCATCTAAGTTATTCATTGTTTTCTCCCATGGCCCAATTTTTTGAAATTCACCCAGAAACCCCTCAACGACGCTTGATACTGCGTGTCGTGGATATTATTCGCGAAGGCGGCATCGTTGCCTATCCGACCGATTCATCGTATGCGCTGGCATGTCATATAGGCGATAAAACGGCCATGGACAAGATTCGGCGCATCAGGCAGCTTGATGACAAACACAACTTTACGTTGCTCTGCAAAGACTTAGCCCAGGTGTCCAACTTTACTAAAATCGGTAACGAAGCTTATCGCTTGATAAAAGCGTTAACGCCCGGTCCATTTACGTTTATCTTGGAAGCCACTCGCGAAGTGCCGCGCAGATTGCAACATCCGAAGAAAAAAACCATTGGCATTCGAATTACTGAACATCCTATCGCGATGTTGCTGGCGCAGGAACTTGAGGAACCGCTACTGACATCATCCCTGATTTTACCTGGTGCAACGGATGCCTTAACTGATCCGTATGACATCAAAGATGCCTTAGACCACGAGTTGGACGCCATCATTGATGCCGGTAATATTGCTTCAGAACAAACCACAGTGATTGAAATAACCGCCAGTGGCGCTGCCATTATCCGTCAGGGTAAGGGAATTGCTTCAATGTTGGATTGAGGAACAGAACATCATGAATGAATATAATCTGATCCAGATTATTGCTGTGTGGATTTTACCGGTGATTTTTGCAGTTACTGTTCATGAAGTCGCGCACGGGTGGGTGGCCAAAATATACGGTGACAACACCGCATCCATGCTGGGACGATTGACTTTAAACCCAATCAAGCACATTGATCCGGTGGGTACCATCATCATCCCTGGCTTGTTATTGGTAACCGGTACTGGTTTTGTTTTTGGCTGGGCCAAGCCTGTGCCGGTAGATGCCCGCAATTTTAAAAACCCTCGTCGAGATATGGCGGTGGTTGCTTTGGCTGGGCCTGTATCCAATCTGTTAATGGCGGTGGCTTGGGCGCTAATCGCTAGATTTGGCGTATCGATTGGCCTCGAATATGCTCTCGAAATGGGCAAGGCCGGTATTCTTATTAACGTCTCTTTAGCTTTTATTAACTTGTTGCCTATCCCGCCGTTGGATGGCAGTCGAGTGTTGGCGCGCTTTTTACCGGCTCGCTTGGCGTGGCAATACGAAAAGCTCGAGCGTTGGGGATTTTTGATCATGCTGGTATTGCTGTATACAAAAATTCTTAACTTGTTGTTGGCAATTCCAATGTATATGGCGCTAAATGTGTTTTATAGCATTGCTGGGTTTGTGAGTTAATTTTTGCAGGCTGCAGATTTTCGAATGCAAGAAAATACGGTGGAGCTTGCTTCAGAACCGCCAGCACTTGCTATCGTCAATGGCACACCTTTTCATCTGCTCCCTGACGATTTATATATTCCACCCGATGCGCTGGAAGTGTTTCTGGAGTTATTTGAAGGCCCGCTGGACTTATTACTGTATTTAATCCGGCGCCAAAACGTCGACATCGTCAACATCCCGATTGCCCAGATTACCCATCAATATATCGCTTACATTCAAATGATGAGCGAATTGAATCTGGAGTTGGCGGCAGAATATCTAGTGATGGCCGCGTTATTGGCGGAAATAAAATCTAGAATGCTGTTACCCCGACAGCCGGAACTGGAAGACGAAGAAGAGGACCCAAGAGCGACTCTGATTCGCAGGCTGCAAGAATACGAGCAGATTAAACAAGCAGCCGAAGAACTGGACCAGTTACCTCGCGTTGAGCGAGATATATTTGCCTGTACTGTCGATACTTCGACAGTACAACAGGGGCAAATAAATCACCCTGATGTCCAATTAAAAGAAATTCTGCTGGCATTTCAAGATGTACTGAAACGAGCCAGTAACTTAACTCACCATCAAATTACCAAAGAGCCCTTATCTGTCCGTGAACGAATGGCAACCATTTTGGCAAACCTTGAAGGAGAAGATAGTCTCCTTTTCTCGCAACTATTTATCCGAAAAGAAGGCCGACACGGAGTCGTCGTCACGTTTTTGGCCGTCCTCGAACTCAGCAAAGAGCGACTCATCGACATTATCCAGTCCGAGCCCTTCGCCGAAATCCGAATTATCACTGCAGTCAGCAGCGGTTACGCCTAAACCACCCGCGAAACCGCGAGTACGTAAACCCGTCACTGACAAAGCAGCCAATGAAACCATTAACATCGTCGCCGAGCCGTTACCGAGTGATCCAATCCCGGCGAGTAAATTAGGTCGTTATGCTAAATTCAGCAGCCGGTCGCGCAGGCTCCCAACTGACAACGCAGTCAATGAGATTATTAAGATTGTCGCCGAGCCGCTACCAAGTGACCCAATCCCTGCGAGCAAATTAGGTAGTTATGCTAAATTCGGCAGTCGGTCGCGTAGGCTCCCTATCAATTGCGACACTCCCAGCCCACGCGGGCAGTTGGAAGCTGTCAACTTGCCGGTAACCGAGCGGGTAACGTCCATCATTGAAGCACCTGAATGTAATATGGAATTAAAGCGCATCGTTGAAGCCATTTTATTTGCTGCCAATCGGCCAATGACGGTCAAACAAATACAGCAAGTATTTCCGGAAATTGAGCAGCCGGATTCGCTAGATATTCAACTGGCGATTGATGCAATTATTGAAGAGCATAAAACAAGGCCAGTCGAATTAAAAAAACTGGCTAGCGGCTACCGTTTTCAAGTGAAAATAGAATTATCGCGCTGGGTGTCCCGGTTATTTGAAGAAAAGCCGCCGAAATATTCACGCGCTTTACTGGAAACCTTGTCGATTATTGCCTATAGACAGCCGGTGACACGTGGCGAAATTGAAGATATTCGCGGTGTCAGCGTCAGTTCCAGCATTATTCAAACCTTATTAGAACGCGAATGGGTACGCGTGATAGCACACAAAGAAGTGCCGGGCAGGCCCGGCTTATACGGCACCACCAAACAATTTCTGGATTATTTTAATATTGAATCATTAACCGAACTGCCTACCTTACAAGAAATACAAAACCTTGATTTGGCGGCAGATAATAGTCAACTACATAAGCAGGTAGACAGTGAGCAACAACAAACCAGGCAACAAGCCAACGAAGAGTCCATCGAGGACACAAAAATCAACGCAGCGACCGCAGAAACCAACCAAGAGCAAGCCGGGCTCAGCTAAACGTTATCAAGAGCAGCTGGCTGAAAATAAAGCCAAATCCGACAATAAACCTGCCGCAAATTCAGCAGCCAAATCTGCCCCTAGGCCGAAAAAATCCGAGCCAGTCGATGGCGGCGAACGTATCCAAAAAGTCCTGGCACGCGGCGGAGTTGGCTCCCGGCGTGAGATTGAGCGTTGGATAGATGAAGGCAAGCTGACGCTCAACGGGCACCCCGTTAAGCTTGGCGACCGCCTAAGAGACGGCGATCGCTTGCTGCTTAACGAAAGAATTATTAATTGGGAAAAATTTGCCCTGCAACCCACTCGCGTGTTGCTGTATCACAAACCTACCGGCGAAGTGGTTACTCGCCGTGACCCGGAAGGTCGCCCGGTAATTTTTAGCCAGTTGCCGAAACTGCTCACTGCACGCTGGATTTCCGTTGGACGCTTAGACATTAATACCTCCGGGTTATTGCTGGTCACCAATAATGGCGAACTGGCAAATCGCTTGATGCATCCATCGTCCCAAGTTGAACGCGAATATGCCGTACGTATTTTAGGTGATGTGCCGGAGGCCACCTTAGCGCTGCTCAAACAGGGGGTGGAACTGGAAGACGGCAAAGCCAAATTTGACGAAATTCGTTTTTATGGCGGCGAAGGTGCCAACAAGTGGTATCACGTTATTGTCAGCGAAGGCCGAAACCGCTTAGTCAGACGTTTATGGGAATCACAAGGCGTTACCGTCAGCAGATTGATTCGTGTGCGTTATGGACCGGTAGTATTGCCGGAACGGCTAAAAGCTAAAGCCCATTACGAAGTTAACGGCAAAGAGCTGGAATTGTTATTTGAATTCGCTGGCATGACGCCGGAAAAATTTCAGGATGAGAAGCCCGAGCCAGCAGCGCCTATGCCGCAAAGAATGCGCAAGCGAGAACCCAGGAAATAGTTGCGAGGCGGTTTCGCTGTATATCATCCGATAGGAGAAGATATACAGAAACCATATAATTATTTGTTAGACACTATTACAGTACATCACCTCAAGAGACTTTATACATATGAAGCAAGTTATCGTAGTTCCAGAAACCGACGAATTTAAGCATCCAGTTTCACACGAAAGTGTTGTATGGATTAACTCAAAACTTGGAAATCCAAACCTAACTGGACGTGATGTTCAGTATCTTGCCCCGTATTGGATAACTGAAGACTTTAGAGGCGTTGACCGCGTATATCATATCGCCAGTGTTTCCAAAGACGGAGATGGCACCACCATAATCAAACTTGGAAACTCATTTATTATTGACAAACCTTGGGATGACATGGGGCAAACAAGAAAGTTTGAGTACCATAGCCTCAGTGAGTTTGGACTAGAAGAACTCGAAGAAGGGCTACTCAAACGAGTTTGATTCAAGCACCGTGTCTAACATGGCGCTCAACCGGAGCGCGGTTACATGCGGTTTTATTTTTCAGCTTTCCGGGCCGCGCCCGGTTAACTTTACGTTATGTATCAAGGATGTAATAGAAGATGAATTTAAGGCTAGTCATCATCTGCGCTGCTTTTTTAGGGGTTCTATGCACCAGTATTGTTACCGCCAAGGATGAACTTTCGATGCAATACATTCTCTCGGTCGCAAAGATGACCGGCGCATGCGGCATTCTGCAAGCGCAGTCAGCCTTTCAGGCAAACACAAAACTTGAAGGCGGAGATAAGTTCGTTGAAAGATTTTGGAGCACTGAGGCTACAAGGCTTGGTAAAACTCCCGACCAATACATAAAGGATTGTCAGGCCTCAATCACTACGTATGAGAGTATGTGGAAACTTTCGGGCCAGAAAGAAAAGTAGAACTACTAAACCTATGATTTAGTTTATTGTTCAAGGACGAAATCGAATAGGAACCTATGGAAATACTCCTTAAAATTATTTCTGAGAATATTGATTACGTCGCAGGTGCTTTCTTGGCTGCCGCCCTTACCGCTCATTTTGTATGGCGTAATAACTTCAAGTCTCGCCGGGCTGCTGCATGCGCAGCTTTCCGTTCAGATGTTCTGGCTGAGCTTGGTTCCGTTTATCCCAACGCGTCCGAGTGGCCGGACAACATCGACTCCTTTCTTCGTTCCCATTTCACGGCCTTACAAATTGCGGTTGAAAATTTTCGCCCCTTCGTTCCTTGGTGGGAACGCTGGCTTTTTGAACGCGCGTGGTTCCGCTATCGCTGCGCCAATGGCCGCAAAATTGATGTTCAGTGTTATCACCACTATATGCCATTCGGCGACAACCCATACTACAAGACAATTTTCCATTCGAATGTCTCAAAGCTTTTGTCATTCGCCAATGAAACATAACGCAAAGGATTGGAAATCGGGCGGCAGCCTAGTTGAGCAGGCTGTGGTTTGATTAAGGGTAAATCAACCCGCCGTTTTCAGCGTCCTACAAAACAATCTGATGGCGTGAAGACGGTCGAAAAACTCGCGTTGCATCCGCGCAATCTGCATCGCGGGCGTTATGACTTCCCGCAACTCATAACGGCCAGCCCCGAGTTGGCGAGCTTTGTATCGGCGAATGCCTATGGTGATGCGTCCATCGATTTCGCTAATCCGGCTGCGGTCAGGGCGCTTAATCGCGCCTTGTTAATTGATTGTTATGACATTAGCGGCTGGGATATTCCCGCGCAGTTTCTTTGTCCGCCGATTCCGGGCCGGGCCGATTATTTGCATTATTTGGCGGATTTATTGGCTGAAAATAATGCGGGCAACGTGCCGTCTGGCGCGCGAGCACTCGACATCGGCACCGGTGCGAACGGCATTTATCCGCTGCTTGGCCAGCGTTGCTATGGCTGGCAGTTCGTCGGCAGCGATATTGATCCGGTCGCGCTCGCCAATATGCAACGGATTGTGGATGCCAATCCAGGATTAAGCGAGACGATTGAGCTGCGCTTGCAGTCTTCTAGTAGCTCGATTTTTAAGGGCATTATTCAGGCTGGCGAAGTGTTTGATGTGACGCTGTGCAATCCCCCTTTTCATGCCTCAGCCTCTGACGCACTGGCGGGGACGCAACGCAAATGGAAGAATCTTGGCAAAGCGGCCGCCAAAAAACCGTTGTTGAATTTTGGCGGGCAGGGTGCGGAATTGTGGTGTGACGGCGGCGAAGAAGCATTCGTCTGCCGGATGATTGCTGAGAGCGTCGAATTTTCTGGTCGTTGCTTATGGTTTACCACGCTGATTTCAAAGTCAGCTAGTCTGCCCGGCGTCTATCGCGCATTGAAAAAGGCGAGAGTGCAAGATTTTAGAACGATAGAGATGGCGCAGGGGCAGAAAAAAAGTCGTTTTGTGGCATGGACTTTTTTGGATGCAGATCAGCGCCATGCGTGGGGCCGTGAGCGCTGGCAATGAGAGATTAACGATAAAGATCTGGGCTTGCTGTTCGAGGCTGAAAGAGTCGAGCGAGTGCCGAAAAATCCCGGCAAAGAGAACACAAGCATTAGGGAAACTCTAAAAATTGCACTTCGACAAGCGCTCGGCAACTGCTCCTGCGTTGCTCTATCTCCTGCATCCATGCAGTCGAGTGCGAACGGTGATCTATTTAAATTTGTAACTTATCCGTTCGTCCTGAGCTTGTCGAAGCATGAATGGATAATTTTTAGAGGTCCTCATTAGATTTATAGGTGGCTTCTGTTGCACTTGCCTATATTCGGTCCCGCCGGACAGCCATGTATTTATAGAATGTTGCGATAAAAGACTATTAGGTGAAATATCAGTTAAGAATCAATATTTCACCCTGTGTTACACAAAACAAATTAAAGATTCAATTTTGGCCGATAAAAGCTTTCAGCAGTAATGCGGTGTCGGCCATGCCTTTGTGCAAGTGTTGTTCAATCTCAGCCATAGTGATTTCGCCTTCGGTTTTTCCGGCCGCCCAGTTGGCAACTACCGCGATAGCGGCGTAATCGATGTTCAGTTCTTTGGCTAATGCGGCTTCCGGCATGCCTGTCATACCCACTAAATCACAACCGTCTTGTTCCATGCGTTTGATTTCTGCAGTAGATTCTAAACGTGGACCTTGCGTACAGCCGTAAGTGCCGAGCGGGCTGATTTTTAGTTGGGCTTGGCTAGCTGCGGTGATTAATCTTGAACGCAGCTTCTGGCTGTAAGGATAGGTAAAGTCGATGTGAGTCACGCCTTCTTGATCATTGTCGAAGAAGGTATGTTCGCGGCCGTAGCTGTAATCGATAATCTGGTCCGGAATGGCGATATGCGCGGGTCCCATTTTCTCGGAGATACCGCCGACGGCGGCCACCGCAATTATTTGTTCTACACCCAGTTGTTTTAATCCCCAGATATTAGCCCGGTAATTGATTTTATGCGGTGCGAAGCGGTGCGGGTTGCCGTGTCTGGCTAGAAAAATGACTTCTTTATCGTCAAGCTGACCAGTAATGAATTCTGCGGATGGTGCGCCATAAGGCGTGTTGAGTTGTTCGCGTTTTACGATCTTCAAATCGGCGAGTTGAGTCAGTCCAGTACCTCCGATAATGGCTAGTTTACTCATGCATTGTCCTCATTTTCTTTACAGGCAAAGATGCCCGGTGCGTTGCGTAAATAACCTTTGTAATCCATGCCATAGCCGAATAAATAGCGGTTTTCCACGTTTAAACCGACAAAGTCAGCAGTGACCGGTTTGTCATGATCGAGGATTTTGTTCACTAACACAGCGCTGTATATTGAGCTTGCGCCTTGTTCACGGCAAAACTCATAGATAGCATGCAGGGTAAATCCTTCGTCCAGAATGTCATCAACGATGAGTACCGTGCGATCTTTAAGCGGCGTGGAGGGTTTAAGCAGCCATTGCACGGTGCCGCCTGAAGTGAGGTTTTGGTAGCGGCTGGCATTGATGGCGTCAAGATTAAGCGGCATGCTCAAACGAGTGAGTAATTTACCGCCGACAGCGATGCCGCCGTTCATTACGCAGAGTAATAATGGATTGCGGTCTGCCAGCAGGATGTTTATTTGCTTGGCCATGCTGTCGATGGCCGCTTCAACTTGCTGTTCGCTGTAAAGCAAATCAGCAGTTGCTTGTACGTGTTTGATTTCTTTAAGCATATTAATTAAGTGAGTTGATAAGATTAGAAAGTTGGTGCCATTTTTCAGTGTGCAGCAATTGTTCTCTGTTGAGCGTTGGCTTGCCTTGCATACGTTTAAGGCGTTGTTCGCTGACTGGGTTTTTAGTGACAGGCAGCGAATCCAGCACTTGCTCAGCGGCGGTCGGATTGTTGCAGACCAAAATCATATCGCAACCGGCTTGTTGAGCCAATTTGGCGCGTGTGGGGAAATCGCCCACAGAGGCGGCGCCCTCCATGCTCAAATCGTCACTAAAAATTACGCCGTCAAACGCCAATTCCTTGCGCAAAATGGTTTGCAGCCAAAAGGTCGAAAAGCCGGCCGGGTTTGGGTCTATCTGTGGATATAGCACATGCGCGGGCATAATGCCTTCCAAGCCTTCGGCGATCAGCTGCTTAAACGGCAGCAAGTCTTTGGCGCGGATAGCATTCAGATCTCTGTCATCGATTGGCAGCGTCAGGTGTGAATCCAAGGCCACGGCGCCGTGCCCCGGAAAGTGCTTACCGGTTGCCGCCATGCCCGCTTCATTCATGCCGTTTCTGAATTCGCTGGCCAACTTTGTTACTTGAGCAGGATTGGTGGCAAATGAACGATTGCCGATGATTTCGCTAACACCGCAATCAATATCCAGCACTGGTGCAAAACTGAAATCGACGCCGACAGCCAGCAATTCCGCCGCCATCAGCCAGCCTGCTTGTTTTGCCAAATCAGGCGCATCAAGATAGCGGGCCGCAGGTGGCAAGCGGGTAAAACCCTGTTGAAAACGTTGTACCCGTCCGCCCTCTTGGTCTACGGCAATCAAGATGTCGCCATTGCGTGCAGCACGGATATTTTTGATTAATTCGGTTACCTGTTCAGGGTCTTGATAATTACGTGAAAACAGGATTACTGCGCCGGTGTTGGGATGGTTCAGTTTTTCTTTGTCAACGGCATCCAGAGTTAGGCCCTGGATGTCTAACATAATCGGGCCGATGGCGAGTTTGTTTGTCATTACGTGGGTTCGGATAAAAAATTTTACAGTTGACCTATACTCAAACCACATTTTTGATGAGTACGGAGTTAGCTATGCGAATAATTGTTTTATTGTTAAGCCTATTACTGATGCCTTTCTTTGCTGTTGCTAATAGTGGTGGCGGCGAAAAAAAGGAAGAGGGCTCTGGGCCGGTTATAGAATATCTGGAAATGACCCCCAAGTTTACTGTTAATTTGAACGAGCCCCGCAAATACCTGATGATCAATGTTCAGTTGTTGGTTGAAGGTGCAGAGTCCGTCGCTAAAATAAAAAAACACATGCCAGCCTTACGACATGAATTGATTATGCTCTATACCGGCCGTGCTTCCGATCAATTGCAAACCATGGAACAGCGTGAAGCGTTACGTCAGGAAACCGTAATTACGATACGAAAAGCCCTGGAAAAGCTGGAGAACAGTGATGGTTTCAGGGATGTATTTTTTACGGAAATACTGGTCGATTAATGTACGGGTTGTAAGGATGCCCCCAAGCGGTCTTTGATAGAGGCCAAATGTTGCCTGATTTGCTGTTCTGACAGAGGAACAGCATCAAATTTTCCCCATACCGGCCCTGGCCAGGCCTTATCTGTCCGATACCGGACAATATGATGAATATGCAGCTGCGGCACCATATTGCCGATGGCTGCTACATTCATTTTGTCAGCTTGATACATTTCAGCCAGATTTTCAGCAAGATAGCTGGACTCTTCGATCAATAAGCCGCGTTCGGCGCGGTTAAGTTGGTAAATTTCACTGATGTCAGCTTTTTCCGGTACCAAAATAAACCAGGGATACAGGCTGTCGTTCATCATCAATAATCGGCATAACTCAAAACGGCCAACGGAAATGCAATCTTGCTGCAGGCGCGGGTGTAAAGTAAATGACATAGGTGTTTTGTAAGAGTTGTTTCAGGTTTTTGTGCGTTCAGTGTAACTTATATCGAGCTATAAATTGTCACTTGGAGAGATCGCCTTATGTCTGCAACCGCTATTGCTCAACCGTTATTGGATGAGAATAAGCTGACCGTTTCGTTTCGTTTATTGCTGGGGCTATATGCCATCATCCCGCTTTGCTTACTCTTACAAGGCGTTGATAGTTGGTTTTGGCAGGGCTATTTGCAAGCGCATTTGCCGTCCAGTCCCAATCATTTTATTTTGTTCCAGATTCTATTCGGCACGCCGCACATTATTGCCAGCGCTATTGTGCTGGGCAGTAATGTGGAATACCTACAGTTTTATAAGCGGAATATTCTACTGATGACCTTGGCGGTTATTATGGTTTTCGGCGTTGGCAGCTTGTTTATCCCTTATAAAGCACTGTACATCATTGTCGCTTCATGGACAGTGTTTCATGTGCTTAAGCAGCAGCATGGCATAGGTCGTGGCGTATGTACTCTGCCGAACTGGGCATTTAATGTGTTGTTGTGGTTGAGTGTGGCGTCGGGTATTTGTATTTACATGGGGATTTTTTTAAAAAATACCTTGGATGTGCAACAGGCCGGTTGGCTTAAAGAAAGTGCTGCCGTGTTATGTCTATGTGTAGTGTTAACTGCATTGCTTTGTCAGGGCTATGTGAAGACTTCGTTTGGTAGGTGGTTTTTATGGGCCAATGTATTACTGGTGGTCAGCAGCTTTTATTTTTATTTACAGCAGTATTATTTTTTCGCGATTTTGGTGCCGCGGCTGGTGCATGATGCGACTGCGTATGTCTTCTATGTTACTCATGATTACAATCGCCATCACCAGCATCCGCAAAATCCGCTGTATCGACTGACCGAGCGTTGCGGCATTCATGTGTTTATAGTGTTGCCGGTGCTGTCATTTGCGTTAGCGTTTATGTTGCAGTCTTATGGTGATGCGATGGTTAGCTTTATCACCCAAGCGCTATTTGGTGTAGATATTCGCAAAGCTATTACTCTGGGGCTGCTGGGGTATTTAGCGCTGTTGCACTATTACACTGAAGCTATTACTTGGAAGCATGGTTCACCGTACCGGCGGTTTATTGCTTTTTCTAAATAGCTGGCAGTAAGGCGATTAATTTCTTCTTAGTATTAATTCCAAAACTAACTTACTGCCAAAATAGGCCAGTAGCAGCGCTCCGAAACCTATCAGTGTCCAGCGTATGGCAGTTTTTCCTCTCCAGCCGTAGCGAATTCGGCCTAATAAAAGAGAAGAAAAAATTATCCAAGCCGTAAGTGACAAAATGGTCTTGTGAGCAAGATGTTGAGCAAATAAGTCGTCTACAAATATGAAGCCTGTGATAAGCGAGACGGTCAAGAACAGTACGCCTGCAGTGATCATTTGAAATAATAATGATTCCATCGTTTGCAGGGATGGTAAGGAGCGAATCAGGCGCTTTGGAGGATGACTTTTGAGTTGTTGATTTTGTATAGCAAGTAAAATGGCTTGCAGCGCAGCGATATTTAATAAGCTAAAAGCAACTATTGAGGTAAGAATATGTGTGCCCATCTCCCAGTTGTAAGTGTGCAAGAAATGCGGTTGGCTGCTGGTTGTCGCGGCTAAACCAAGCATGAGTGCGCTAGTGGGAAATAATACAATGCCCAGTTTTTCCACGGGTTTGTCGATTGCGGCAATCAGCAAGATCAAGCTAACAATGAGTGCAATAAATGATGCTGTGCTGGTAAAGCTGAAATTGAAGCCATCGTTTTCTTTAAAAATAAGAGCTATGTAAGCAGCATGCCCGCATATCGCTAGCCACGCTAAATAAATAGGTGTGCGGTTGGTAGCGCTTTGGGATATGTGTCTTGTAATTAAAATCGCGCTTAGTAGATAGGTGGCGATGGAAAAAATAGCAATAACAATGGTGTTCATTATCTTTGTGTTGGTTGACTGGCTGGCAGAGAAGGCCTTGCGAGGTAGTCGCCGTGAGTGCAAAGGGTCCGAAGGCTATGTTAATATACGCGCCCGAATAGTCCTAGCGCATTTGTGTTAGTGATTGATTTTCTTAACGTTCAATAAAGACGCTGATATGTTTGATAATTTAACCGATCGATTAAGTAGTACGCTTAAAAAAATTAAGGGTCAGGGTCGCTTGACTGAGAGCAATATCAAGGAGACTTTACGCGAAGTGCGTATGGCTTTGCTTGAGGCTGATGTAGCTTTGCCGGTGGTTACCGACTTTATTGAGCGAATCAAGGAAGGTGCGTTAGGGAAAGATGTTCAAGATAGTTTATCGCCGGGGCAATCGCTAGTTAAGCTTGTTCAATCTGAATTGATTAGTGTGATGGGTGAGGCCAATGAGGGGCTGAATCTCAGAGCTGCGCCACCTGCAGTCATTCTTATGGCGGGTTTGCAGGGGGCTGGTAAAACGACTACCGTCGCTAAATTAGGTCGTTGGTTACAAACAAATCAAAAGAAGAAAGTTGGCGTTGTTAGTGCGGACATTTATCGTCCTGCCGCTATCAAACAGCTAGAAACGCTGGCGAATGATCTTTCTCTGGATTTTTTTGCAAGTGATATAACTCAAAAGCCTGTGGATATAGCGAGAAATGCTATTGAGGCTGCAAAGCACAAATTTCTTGATGTAATTATCATTGATACTGCCGGTCGTCTTCATATTGATGATGAGATGATGGGGGAAATCAAGGAATTGCATGCGGCAATAAATCCGATTGAAACCCTTTTTGTTGTTGATAGTATGACAGGGCAGGATGCGGCAATAACTGCAAAGGCCTTTAATGATGCACTGCCCTTAACAGGCGTTATTCTTACCAAGGCTGATGGTGATGCACGTGGTGGGGCTGCATTATCGATTCGCGCGATTACCGGCAAGCCGATTAAGTTTATTGGTGTTGGTGAAAAAACGGATGCCTTAGAGCTGTTTCATCCAGATCGTATAGCTTCTCGTATTTTAGGGATGGGCGATGTATTAAGCTTGATTGAGGAAATTGAGCAAAAAGTCGACAAAGAAAAGGCTGAGAAGCTTGCGAAAAAAATACAAAAAGGCAAAAACTTTGATCTGGAGGATTTCCGCGAGCAGTTACAGCAGATGCAAAATATGGGAGGCGTAAGCTCAATGCTGGACAAATTGCCTGGTATTAATTCCATCCCGCAAGAAATGAAAGACAAAGTAAATGACAAGATGCTTGCGCGACAGGTTGCGGTAATAAATTCCATGACTATGCAGGAAAGACGCTACCCTGACTTAATTAAGGGTAATAGAAAAAAACGCATAGCCGCAGGTTGTGGCCAGGAGTTGCAAGATGTCAATCGTATCCTCAAGCAGTTTTTGATGATGCAAAAAATGATGAAAAAATTCAAGGCCGGCAACATGGCAAATATGATGCGAGGTATAAAGAGTAATGTCCGAGGTATGAGGCGCTAATTTTTATTTAAAGAGTAGAAATAGAATCAACGGAGATGGTGTGAAGGTTAATTTGTTCTTCACATCTATAGAAAATCGCGTACAATGCGCGGATTAATACTGACTAAATGTTTTGAGGAAATTTGATGGTAACCATTCGTCTAACTAGGACAGGCGCAAAAAATCGCCCTTTTTATCATGTTGTTGTCACCGATAGTAGAAGCGGTCGTGATGGTCGATATATCGAAAGAGTAGGGTTTTTTAACCCTGTTGCGCGCGGCAATGAAGAAAAATTACGTTTAGATACTGCTCGCGTTGATTATTGGAAAGCAACTGGCGCCCAAACTTCTGAACGTGTTGCGAAATTGATTAAAGATGCTCGTAAGACTGTTGCTTAAGTTTTGTTACCTCAACAATTAATCAGCGTTGGGAAAATTTCAGGCGTTTTTGGAGTTAAAGGTTGGGTTAAGGTATTTTCTTATACCGATCCTCGCGACAATATTCTTGTTTATTCTCCATGGTTACTCAAAAAAGGCCTTGAAGAAAAATCAATACTTGTGCTGGACGGGCAGCTTCAAGGTAAAACAATTGTCGCCCAGCTTGAAGGCATTAATGATAGAGATAACGCTGCCAGTCTAATGGGCTGGGAAGTGTTTATAAAGTCCGAACAATTACCCGCTTCTTCTGAAGATGAATATTATTGGTCTGACCTTGTCGGTTTAGATGTCGAAAATGTTCAAGGTGTTCAATTTGGAAAAATTGAAAATCTTCTCGAGACAGGCGCCAATGACGTTGTTTTTGTTAAAGGTGATCGGGAACGAGCTATCCCGTTTTTGCTGGATCAGACAATAATTAGCATCGACCTCGTTGCTGGTAAGATGGTTGTCGACTGGGACCCAGAGTTTTAACTGCTCACATGCGTTTTGATGTTGTAACACTGTTTCCAGAATTAGTATTCGGTGCTGCGAAACATGGAGTAACAGGTAGAGCAATAGACAGAGGAATTGTAAGTTTAGAACTTTGGAATCCTCGAGATTACGCTCATGATATTCATCGCACAGTAGATGATCGTCCTTATGGCGGTGGTCCTGGAATGGTAATGAAGTATCAGCCTTTGCATGACGCGATTACCCAAGCAAAAAAGTTAAGTAGCGGCAACAAGAAAGTAATTTACTTAAGTCCTCAAGGCAAGCCGATTACGCAAGCATTATTATCGGATGCTACTCAATTGTCGCAATTAATTTTGGTTGCCGGGCGTTATGAAGGGATTGATGAACGTTTTGTTCAGTTAGATTGTGATGAAGAATGGTCACTTGGAGATTATGTGATCAGTGGTGGTGAGCTTGCAGCGCTTGTTGTGGTTGATGCCATAACCCGCTTGCTTCCAGGAGTGCTTGGCGATGCGGATTCAGCAAATCAGGATTCTCATGTAGATGGATTGCTGGATTGTCCTCACTTTACTCGACCCGAACAGCTTGAAGGACTTTCCGTTCCAAACGTGTTGTTGAGTGGAAACCATGCAGAAATAAGCCGTTGGCGAATGAAGCAGTCTCTGGGACGAACGTGGCAGAGACGACCTGATTTATTAGAAAAAAAACAGTTGACTGCAGAACAGGAGTTTCTGCTTAAACAATTTAAAAACGAAGTTGAAGTTAAATAGGTATGGTAATGAGCAATATTATTAAACAATTAGAAGCTGAACAGCTTAAACAAATTCCTGAATTTGGTCCTGGCGATACAGTTATCGTTCAGGTTAAAGTTAGAGAAGGCGAGCGCGAAAGAATTCAGGCATTTGAAGGCGTTGTGATTGCAAAGCGTAATCGCGGTTTGAATTCAGCTTTTACAGTAAGAAAAATATCTTACGGCACTGGTGTTGAGCGTGTTTTCCAAACACACAGCCCAATTATCAGCGAAATTCAAGTTAAACGTCGCGGTGACGTTCGTCGTGCTAAGTTGTACTACTTGCGTGATTTGACTGGTAAAGCAGCACGTATCAAAGAAAAGCTTTAATTAAGCTTTGATGTGCAATAAAAAGGCAGCCCTGAGCTGCCTTTTTTGTGTCTTGAATTACAGCAATACGATATACATTTCTGTTAGGTCAAGCTTTGCAAGGATTCCTGAATTATGCCAATCATAATCGAGTGGGTAGACAGCGCTTCCGGCCCGGATGAGGTGATACAAATTCAAACACCGGCTGGTAATCTTGTTGTTCATAGTCAGCAAGGTGTTATCTTCGATGTGGATTGGACGAACGATGATGCTCGCACCCAACTCGTCGAGCATTACTTGCAGCGTCAAATGGCAGAATATTGCTTAAATACCAGTGTTCCCATGCACATTAAACTGCTAAAGCAAGGCAGTGATTACAGAAATCGGGTGTGGAATGAGCTTTGTCAGATCCCCTTAGGTGAAACAATGACCTATTCGGCCTTGGCTAAAAAAATCGGCTCATCTGCACGCGCTGTCGGTAATGCTTGTCGTGACAATCCCTACCCATTCTTTATTCCCTGTCATCGGGTTGTTTCAGTGTCAGGGATGGGCGGGTATTGCGGGCAAACGCAAGGCGAATTAATGAATATCAAAATTAAATTGCTGGAATTTGAAGCAGCCCAAGTATGAGTCCAACTTTTTTGATTGAGCAGTTTCTCGATGCCGCCTGGGCAGAGCAGGGCTTGAGTGATAACACCCTATCGGCCTATCGTAGCGATTTGAGCATTTTTGCTAAATGGCTGGCAGGAAAATCTATGTTGGAAGTTGATGGGGGCGATCTTTCCGGATTTCTCGCCAGTCGCTATAAAGACGGTATCGGCAACAGATCATCAGCGCGGATACTTTCCAGTTTGCGGCGCTTTTATGGGTATTACCTCAGAGAAAACAACCTCACGATCGATCCAACCGCATTGATTGAATCTCCCCACATAGGTCGCCCGCTGCCTATTTCACTTTCAGAACAAGACGTCGAATTATTGTTAAATACACCTGAAACCACCAACCCGCTTGGCTTCAGGGATAAAACCATGCTGGAAATGTTGTATGCCACAGGGCTTAGGGTGTCTGAACTGGTCACGTTAAAATTCGAACACATCAGTTTTAGGCAAGGCGTGGTAAGAATTATCGGCAAAGGCAATAAAGAGCGCTTGGTGCCGGTGGGACAAGAGGCAATGAGTTGGTTAGAAGGTTACATGGAGCAGGCCAGAAAAAAGCTGCTTCGTGAGCGCCAATGCGATTTTCTGTTCGTAACCAATCGGGCAGACGGCATGACCCGGCAAGCGTTTTGGCACATTATAAAACGCCATGCTAAAACAGCCGGTATAAATAAAGAATTATCGCCGCACACTCTGCGGCATGCTTTCGCCACACATTTGTTAAATCATGGCGCCGACTTGCGCGTTGTGCAGCTTTTGCTCGGGCATTCGGATTTATCGACCACACAGATTTATACGCACATCGCCCGCGAACGCTTAAAAGAATTACATTCAAAACATCATCCAAGAGGATAAGAAGATGACTCAACATATACATCCGACCGCCTTCATCGCGCCAGACGTTACTCTAGGCGATAACACCACTATAGGACCTTTTGCGGTCATCGAAACCGGTGCCGTATTGGGCGCGAATTGTCAGATTGGTGCTCATGCGGTTGTCCATGGCCATGTCAAAATGGGCGACGGCAATATTCTGCATCCCCATGCGGTTTTGGGCGGTTTGCCGCAAGATACCGGATTTAAGCCGGAAACAGACTCTTGGTTAATTATTGGCGATAACAACGTATTCAGAGAAGGTTTCACCGCGCATCGCGCGTCTAAAGAGCACGCCGAAACGCGCATAGGTTCAGGCTGTTTCTTTATGAATAACAGCCACGTTGCGCACGATTGCAACGTTGGCAATAAAACCATCTTCGCCAACAATGTGGCGATTGGCGGTCATGTCGAGGTTGGCAATAATGTATTTTTAGGCGGCAATGTGGTGGCGCACCAATTTTGTCGAATCGGTTCCTACGCTATCGTGCAGGGTACTACCGGCCTGAATATGGATGTCATTCCCTTTATGCTGATTGGTGGTCGTCCTGCCCGGCATTACAAATTGAACACCGTCGGTTTAAGGCGGGCAGGCATCACGGGGGATCGCTATAAAGTGCTATCAGATGCATTTCGTTTGTTAAGAAGCAAACAAAGCCTGGATGGATTGGAGGAAACCGAGGAGTTAAAGCAACTCAAAGACTGGCTGGCGGTTAAATCCAAACGCGGACTGCATGGATTTATATAACTATCCAAATGATCTATTGGGTTAGGGCAGGGCGGTGTTCAACTCTGTTATCATGGCAAGCTCAATGCTGCCTTTTGCCGCATCTTACTGAATTAAAAGAGTCTTTGTGAATACGCCAGAATTTTCATCGTTACCGTTAAAACCCGCCCTGCTCGAAAACATCGAATCCTTGGGTTACACCCACCTAACACCCATTCAGGCCGAAAGCCTGCCGCATATTCTTGAGGGTAAGGATGTGATTGCTCAAGCCAAGACCGGTAGCGGCAAAACCGCAGCGTTCGGTATCGGCTTGTTATCTAGGCTTGATTTAAGCAGCTTTAGAGTACAGGCGATGGTAGTGTGCCCCACGCGCGAGCTTGCCGATCAGGTCTGTAAAGAAATTCGCCGCTTAGCGCGCTTTACTCAAAATATTAAAGTATTGGCCTTGTGCGGCGGCGTTCCTTTCGGCCCGCAGCTGGGCTCATTGGAACATGGTGTTCACGTCGTAGTGGGCACGCCGGGCCGACTACAAGAGCATCTGCGTAAACGCAGTTTAAAGCTGAGTAATCTCAAAGTGTTGGTGCTGGACGAGGCCGACCGTATGCTCGATATGGGCTTTGAAGAAGCTATTACCGATGTAATTTCCTACGCCCCCACGCACCGGCAAACCTTACTGTTTTCAGCGACCTACGCCGAGCAGATCCGGGAAATGAGTCAGAAGTTTCAGTTCAAACCGGTGTCTGTCAGTATCGAAACCAGCCATCACGACAGCGATATTGACCAGCTTTTTTACCAGACCGAAAAATCCAAACGGCTTAATGCTTTGGGTTATCTACTGGCGTACCACCGTCCTGAATCTACCGTGGTGTTCTGCAACACCAAACGCGATTGCCAAGATGTGGCGAGCCACTTGTCGCAAGCCGGTTTTTCCGTGCAAGCCATTCATGGCGATTTGGAACAAAAGGATCGCGATCAAGTGCTGGTGCGTTTTGCCAATAAAAGCTGCTCGATCCTCGTCGCCACCGATGTCGCGGCAAGAGGTTTGGATATTAAAGACATGCAAGCCGTGATCAATTATGAACTGCCCTGGGATCCGGAAATCTACGTACACCGCATCGGCCGCACCGGTCGTGCTGGCAAAAAAGGTTTAGCGCTGAGCTTATGCATCGAAGCCGAATTACCGCGCGTTAAAGCCATCGAAGACTATCAAGGGCATCCCGCCAAGTGGGATGAAGTCGCGCCGTTTAAATTGACTGATGAGCAGCGCTTTCAACCGCCGATGGTGACGCTGTGGATCGACGGCGGCCGTAAAGATAAAGTCCGCCCCGGCGACATCTTAGGCGCGTTAACCGGCACCGCAGGCATTCCCGGTGCTGATGTAGGCAAAATCGATTTGTTCGATAAACAGTCATACGTGGCGATAAAACGCGGCAGTGCCGATAAAGCGCTGGCTTGCTTAAGAAACGGCAAGATCAAAGGGCGCAGTTTTAACGTTCGGAAGTCGCAGTGGGATTAGACTGGTTGGGTTGAAGTTAGGTAGCCTAACTTTTTTTGGAGTATTGATTGTTGGGCTTCATTGCATTCAGCCCAACCTACGAACTGAGTCAAGGTAAAGGGTGTCAGGGCAAATATCTTGTTCATGGGGCCAGACAACCGTGCCATCCAATACTTTTGCTTGTTTAAAGTAGTTTTTGTCCCCGAGTTCTTTGAAAACGCCGAAATCGAGCAAACTGGAGCAATCATAAATACCTTGCTCCCCATTAGTGAAAGTAAGCTTCAATTTGTAGTCATCCGCTGGCACGACCTCGATAATTCTTGGATTCATGTTGTTCACCTCAAAGGATTAATTTTATAAGGTTGCTGACCCGCTACCGCAAGCTCCCAATCCGCAACCAACTCGTCCTTATGTAATTCAACCCATGCTTGAAGAAGCTTCATTTTTGCATTTGGAATACTACCTTCCAATACATAACCGTCAGGAATGGAAACAATCACTTCATATTCCTGATACTTGGCATGAATATGTGGAGTGTTGTGTTGCTTGTTATCCATGAAATACATATAGATTATGATTCCATAGAACATCGAAATTGCTGGCATATGATTCTCTCGATTTTGCTGTTCTTTTGAATGCTTAACGTCAATCGCTTATTCGGACGGGTATCACGTAGGATGCTGCCGACTCCAGGAGGCGCATCAATAGCGAATGATGCGCTTCACGATGTTCAACGCATCTACGACCTTATATATCTTGTGACTCAGAGACTTCAGCTTTCTTTTCTTCGGCAATCGAACTAAGTTTTAATGAGTATTTATAGCCATAAACAGATTCATAATTCTCAAAAAACTCAACTCTGTCTCTAAACTCTCGAAAAAGGGGCCAATCATGATATGCAATCTCTGAAATTAATTCGCCTTCCTTACCAACTTTATTCATAAGCTTACCTGCTACTTCATAATCTTCACAAAGTACTGAATAAGCTAGCCTAAAATCATATGATGTTGCTGACCAATCCTTCTTGTCTAATACATTTTTTGCAGCATTCCCTTTGTTAATTGCCTTAAGTGCAATTGCATAATTAACCGAAAACATTCGTTCCATTTGATCGTTGGAAATATCAGGAAGATTTAGAGCGAACTTACTTAATGAAATAGCCTTTCCCCAGGCTTCCATATGCAAGAAGTCAAATATGAGTAAATTAAGATTTTGATCACACTCTTTTATATCTTTAGGAGTAGTTTTTCTCCAAAGGGTTTGTCCAAGCATAACAGCTACTTCTGTAATCAAATAACACGATCCAAAAAAGTACTTTGATCCAATTTTTAATTGATCACCAATCTCGGGTTCACGCTCAAAATTAAACCCAACAGATTTACAAACATCTAAATATTGCTTGCTAACAATTCCATCACAATGTGTAAATAGGTTTCTTCTCTGTGTCCGTTCAATAAATTCAGGCCAATTGTCAAACTTGGTTAGTTTTATAGAGAATTTTTTTTCCAATTCACTAAATTGATCCATGTATCCTTTTCGTCTAATCGTTTCTATTTCTTTGTCGAGAATAACTTCTCTAATGGCATCTATTGACTCATAGCTCAATATTTCTGAGAGCGGCATTTCTCTATTTATATTTTTGTATAATTCAGGATTTTTGTTATATAGAACAGCAATCAGATCGCCGATGTACTTATCAAAAGCCGCAAACAGACTAATAAATAAGCTCTTTTCTAAAACTTCCATGGGGGCAGACTTAATATGTCTATCAATTTCTCTAACACATTTTCGTATTTTTCTAACCCCTATAAGCCGCTTATCTGGATCTTCTTCGATATCAAGAATGTTTTGATATTCAGTCAGTTCTGAATTTAGTCTCTTAGCATTGTCCCGATAGTTTTTGCGAGCGGTTGATATGAATTCTTTAGCGCAATCTTCAATGTCTAGAACTCTATGGAGAAAATTATCGATAACAGTACTAACTGAAAAATGCTCCTCTATATTGTTATCAACTACTTTTTCGTCATCTAAATCTGACTGATTCTCTGGTTTATCTTTTGCCAATTTTTAATCTCCAGTGGGATGATTCTTAAAACTGATTTTTAAGGCTTCACATCTTTCTTTCTTAAAGCTCAGTTGCAAAAAAAATGTGATTTCGAGTGTTCGGCGACAATTTCCAATCTTATAAAGGGAATACGTCTGAAGATCACCTTTCATCCGCTTTGAAATATTATCAATCCTCTTCTTGACAAAGTCTATTAATGGACTTATTTTTACATTAAATCTATAAGTAAATTTGCATCAGGAAATACACTATGTTATCACTTGCCACCGCTCAACTTCCTACCGATAGCGCCAAGCTTTCAAAAGCGGCTTTACTTACGTTTTTTAATATCGCAACCGCGTGGAGCCTTAATGCCGACGAGGCGATGGCGTTGTTGGGCTTGGATTCCAGGAGTACGTATTTTAAATGGAAGAAGCAGCCTGAATCGGCCAAGCTTAATCCGGATAAATTAGAGCGGCTTTCGTATATTTTCGGCATTTATAAAGCCTTGCAGGTGTTATTGCCCAAAGCGGATGCGGCCGATCAATGGCTAAAGCGGCCCAATTCGGCGATACCTTTTCAAGGTAAATCGGCGCTGGAGCGCATGTTGACCGGCCATGTCGCTGACCTGTATGTGGTGCGGCAATATCTGGATGGACAGCGTGGCTGGTCATGAGTTTTCAGCCGTCATTAAGCCACATCAGCTGGACGCCTTGCTGGCGCTTGGTGCCCAGCCGGTTTCCGCCTGCCGGTTTATTTGACCGTGTCGCTGCGCCGGAAGACCTGGATATTGTCTTTGCCATCGAAGCGCTAACCAATGATCGTTTGCGTGATGAAGCCGGTGAAATTAATCTGGTGCCGCCCGATGAACGAATTTCAGGGCCGGGCACCACGCCGATTATGGCGGCCTTTACTCATCTTAATCCGGAAGGCAGCCGTTTTACCGATGGCAGTTACGGCGTTTACTATGCCGCAGCCGATATTGCGACGGCGATAGCGGAGACAAAGTTCCATCGAGCCTTGTTTTTAGCGGCGACAAATGAGCCGCCGATAGAAATTGACATGCGCAGTTATGCATCCGATCTGGATGCTGATTTACACGATATTCGTGGCAGGCAATCCGAGATGGCGGATATTTATACACCTGAGATAAGTCGCTATGGTGCTGGTCAAGTGATGGCGAAAGAGCTGCGTGCAAACGGCTCAAATGGCGTTGTTTACGACAGTGTGCGTTTGTCAGGCGGTGAATGCGTTGCGGTTTTTCGGCCTCGGGTTTTGTCGCCTGTGCGGCAAGGCGCGCACTATTGTTATGTTTGGAATGGGCGGGAGATTACGGATGTTTATCAGAAAGTGGCGTGTTGATTTCGTTCATGGTTCGACAAGCTCACCACGAACGAAATCAACTTTTTGCCATTTTTTCTTGAGTTATGAAAGGGCTTAACCAGATTTGCTAATTTAATCGCTGATGTTCCCGCAGCGTAACTCCCGTATATCGCGCCGAGCACTGACGCTGTCATCGGGAATAGCCCGTAGGGGCACGGCAAGGATGCCGTGAGTTGGCAATGGGGCAGGAGCCCCATTTGGCAACCCTCGATGACAACGGCAGCGCGCAGGAAATAAGCGGTATCCGGGCGGCCTTTTCTTTGGATACTTTCTTTTGGCTGCGCAAAAGAAAGTATCCCGCCTTCGGGTGCGGGAACCCGATTTAAAAAATCGTCGCGTGCGACACAATAATTTTAAAATCTAAACTGCGCGTAAAATCAGTTCACCTGCAAAAAATACTTCCGCCTAAAAAACAACGCCACTTTAACCAAACCTATCAACACCGGCACTTCTACCAGCGGCCCGATCACCGCCGCAAAAGCCTCACCTGATTGCAGACCAAATACCGCCACGGCCACAGCAATCGCCAGTTCGAAATTATTGCCGCTGGCGGTAAATGCCAGCGTGGCGCTTACTGGGTAGCTCGCACCCGCTTTGGCCGACATATAAAACGTGGCTAAAAACATCACGATAAAATAAATCACCAGCGGCACGGCGATGCGCAACACATCTAACGGCAGTTGCACGATGATTTCGCCTTTGAGAGAAAACATCACCAAAATCGTGAACAGCAGTGCAATCAAGGTGATCGGGCTGATTTTGGGGATGAATTTTTCTTCATACCATTGCACACCTTTAAGTTTCACCAGCACCAAGCGCGTAAACATGCCGGCAAAAAATGGGATGCCCAGATAAATCAACACACTTTCGGCGACCTGCAGCATGGTGATCTTAACTTCCAGACCCGAGGCGATGCCGAGCCAGTCAGGCAGTACGGTCACGAACACGTAGGCGTAAACCGAAAAAAACAGCATCTGGAAGATGGAGTTGAACGCCACTAACCCGGCGCAGTATTCGGTGTCGCCTTCGGCCAGGTCATTCCATACCAAGACCATCGCGATGCAGCGCGCAAGGCCGATGATGATCAATCCCACCATGTATTCGGGGTAATCGCGCAGGAAAACTACCGCCAGCGTAAACATCAACACCGGGCCGATAATCCAGTTTTGTACCAAGGACAGAATCAAGACTTTGGTGTTTTTGAATACTAACGGCAATTCTTCGTAACGTACCTTGGCCAGCGGCGGGTACATCATCAGGATTAGACCGATGGCAATGGGAATCGAAGTGGTGCCGACCTGAAAACGAGTCAGCCATTGGGTGACATCAGGGACAAAATAGCCGAGACCTACGCCGCCTGCCATCGCTGTAAAAATCCATAGCGTCAGAAAGCGTTCTACAAAGCCTAAATGCTTGGGAGTTGGTTCAAGTTGATTGTTGTTCATGGCGTTTCCGTGCCGATTTTGTTTAAGGCTGCGGTGAGTCCTTGCTTGGAGAGACTTTCGACCGGTAAGGCCAATAATTGCGCTATGCGTTTTTCCAAGGCTTGGTAAGTTGCTTCAAAGGCTGCTTCAATAATTTCCGGGCTGCCAGACACATGGGCAGGATCAGGCAAGCCCCAATGGCCGCGCACAGCTTTGCCTAAATAAACCGGGCAACTTTCACTACCTGCGGAATCGCACACTGAAATCATGATGTCGATTTGGCCTTCGGTGAACACATCCCAGGATTTGCTGCTGTAGCCGTCGGTCGGCAAGTCGTGTCGTGCCAGTGTTGCCAGTGCGTTGGCATTGACTTGGCCGGTCGGATGACTGCCGGCACTGAAGGCACGAAAGCGGTCGCCGCCCAGATGGTTGATCAGCGCTTCGCCAAGAATGCTGCGGCAGGAGTTACCGGTACATAGAATCAGGATGTTTAAGGGTGGTTGGGTCATTGTAATTTCCTTAATTTATTTGAATTGTTCAGGGCGAAGCGCAATGCCCCTCTCCAGCGGCTAATCTAGGCACATATCTTTAATGTGCATAGAAAAAGCCCTCTCCTGCTGGAGAGGGTTGGGGTGAGGAGATTAAAATCAATCACTAATTATTCCCCTCATCCCAACCTTCTCCCTCTGGAGAAGGAGCTATGCCATGGATACGAATTAATTCCCGTATCGCTTAATGCCTTTGTCCACTTAATGGATTAAGTAAAACGTTTTCTATAAAAGCTCCGTCATTTGCGCCAAGCCTTTGCCGCCAATCGGCGCTTCAGCCAGCCAGGGAATTAATGCGCAGCGCGTAGATAATTGCCCGGCGACTTTGCGGATATAGGGAATTTCATATTGTCCGCGCTGGGCTAGTTGCGGATCATGCGTGCCGCTGGCTAGCAAGCTTTGATTGATGACCCAGGCATAAGGCGTGATACCGGCGCGGAGCAAGTCTTGTTGTAGGCGTTCGGCTTCATGCACCGGTGTGGCTTCGGCCAATGTGGTGACAATCACGCGAGTAAATGCCGGATCGCGCAAACGCGGCAATAACTGGCGAACAGCTTCGGGTATATCGCCTTGCACTCGCATCACTTCGCGGTGATAAGCTTCGGCGGCATCCAGTAATAAAATGGTGTGGCCGGTCGGTGCGGTATCCAGTACGACAAAGCACTCTTTGCCCGCGGCGACAGTATTGGCAAAAGCGCGGAAGACGGCAATTTCTTCAGTGCAGGGCGAGCGTAAATCTTCTTCCAGCATTGCTTTGGCACTGGCATCAAGATTTGCCCCGGCTTTAGCCAGGATGTCTTGCCGGTAGCGCTCAATTTCCACTTGCGGGTCGATGCGGCTTACCGATAAACCCGGCACCGGTGTTTCAATCGCGGCGGCAACATGCGCTGCTGGATCGGTAGTGGATAACAACACCTTGTGGCCGCGCAAGGCTAATGAGGTGGCAATTGCCGCAGCCACTGTGGTTTTACCGACGCCGCCTTTGCCCATGGTCATGATCACGCCAACACCGCCTGCTTCAAGGTCGTCGATCAATTTGTGTAGCGATGGTAGCGCCGGGATTGGCGTTTGCGGGATAGATATGTCTTCATCGGCAGCTTCCGGTTTTGACAGCGCCTGCAATGCAGTAATGCCAACCAAGCCTTTGGGCATGAATGCCGTGACAAAGCGTGGCAAAGCTGCCAGTTTATCGGGTATGGCAGCCAGTGCTTGTTGCGCTCGTTGGGTCATCGCGTCGGCAATAATATCGCCGGGTGTTTTAGCTTGGAACAACCCATTGATTACTAATACCTGATTGCAGATATTCAGGTCTTTAAGTTCAGAGCAAGTCCGCTCGGCTTCTCGTAACGATGCAGTTTCCGCGCGACTGACCAGAATTACAGTAGTTTGTTTGGGGTCGGCCAGTTGTGCCACGGTCGCCGCGTACAGATGGCGTTGTTGTTCCAGTCCTGCTAGTGGGCCTAAACAAGAGGCGCCACCTGTTGAGGATTCAATAAAGCCATTCCAGGCAGAAGGTAACGATAACAGGCGCAGCGTATGGCCGGTGGGTGCGGTATCGAAAATCACATGGTCGAATTCCCGCGTTTTTTCAGGCGTACCGATCAGTGCGGAGAATTCATCGAACGCGGCAATTTCCACCGTACAAGCGCCGGAGAATTGTTCTTCCATACTTTGAATGGCAGCGGCCGGCAATATGCCGCGGTATGGCGCAACCATGCGTTCGCGGTAAGCTTGGGCGGACGCTTCAGGATCGATATTCAGGGCAAACAGCCCCGGCACGTCAGGAATCGCAACGGGCGTTGATGTCAAATTGACCGCTAATACTTCATCGAGATTTGAGGCCGGATCGGTGCTGACAATCAACACGCGTTTACCGGCTTCAGCCAGCGCTATGCCGGTTGCGCAGGATAGCGATGTTTTGCCGACGCCGCCCTTGCCGGTAAAAAACAAATAGCGGGTGTTGATTGTTGGCAGTGCCATGCTTGTATCCTTGATGTCGTCACTTAAAATTAGCAGCAACCGCCGCTGGGTTTACAGCAGCCGTCTTCAATTTTAATGTGCGGCTTAGATTGGGTTTGTTCGGGCGTAATGCCTAATTTTTGCGCAAATTGTGCGCGAGACAGATACACGCCGGTAGATGCGATTTGCCCGTCCACTACGACGATAGGCAGTCTATCCATGCCAGCTTCCATTTCTTTGACAACATCTGTATTTGTGGCAAATGCCTGGGGTTCTTGCGACAGGTTGTAGCGGCTGACGGATACGCCTTGCTCGGTCAGCCATTGCAGATCGGCAACAAATTGCACCAATACCGGATCAACATCTACGCCGCAGACACCGGTAGAGCAGCACATGGCAGGTTCATAAATTTCGAGTTTTTTCATTGCGAATGTTCCTTATGTCTGGATATAGAGGACGAGTGATTATTGCTGTTCAGTTGGGCAATCAGGCGCACAGCTTGCCCCGCAGGGCTCACCGCCGCAGCAGTTTTCAGTTAAAAATGCGATTAAGTCGTTCATGGCCTGAAAATTTGCTGAGTAAATAATGAAACGACCTTGTTGTGTTGAGACGACCAGATTAGCGAAGGTAAGTTCTTTCATATGAAAGGACAATGAAGACGGGGCGATGCCTAAGGCTTCGCTAATTTTGCCCGCAGCCAAGCCTTCAGGACCGGTTTGAACCAAAAGGCGAAAAATAGCCAGGCGTGAATCCTGAGCGAGTGCGGCAAGTGCAGTGACGATAGTTTTTGTTTCCATACTTCAATAATATTTGAAATATGGAAACTTGGCAAGGCTTTACAAGCTAGGGGTAGTGAATGTTTTTAAAGTCGCGCTTGTTTAAGACGACTTTAGCGGTAAAGTTTATGAGTCGCTCAAGCTCGGCGCCAGAATTTAACCCAGCTTGAAACCCACAAAAAATCCACCGGCAGCACTCACGCCTTGGCTGGTGATACTGGTTAATCGATGCACAAGGAATCCCCCTGAGCTTTTAGCGGCTTCCGTAGCGGAGTTGGCGGCGTGTTGTAAGTCGGTATCAGAGATATTGACGACCCCGTAATACTCGGCAACAAATAACAGTACAATCGCGGCACCCGCCAAAAACAGCACGGTTCTCAGCATTTTCTTGGCAAAATAGCCCACTGCTAAGCCAATCACAAACGGCGCGCCGACGTTGCCAATCAAGAAAGTAGAAGAAAAAATGTCGTTGGCAGGGGCGGATGTAAGCGGGTTTGTATTCATAGTCAAAAGTGCCTTGAAATATTTTTTTGATTAAAATGGTGTAATTAACGTTTGCAAAATTAGCAAATTTTACTTTATTTCCAATCTTACTGCGTTATGTTGAGTCCTGCTCCAGGAGAGTGCAGGCTTGCAAGAAGAGGGTGCATCCTCTATAAATACTTTGTTAACAGATAGACGGCCGACCTAGTGCATCATGCAGTAACCGTTGCTACGCGTCGGCAAAACTCCCTAACCTTTAGCCTAGAGGCAAGACATGACAACTGTAACTGATCCAATTATTGGCAATTGGTATAAAGACCTGGAAAACAATCTCACATTTAAGGTGGTGTCGGTTGAAGACAGCGATGATTCAATTGAGGTGCAATATCTTAACGGCGACATTGGTGAATATGATCGCGACAGTTGGTATGGCTCTACTTTCGATTTCATCGAAGATCCTGAGGACTGGACCGCACCGTTTGACGGCATTGAAAGCGACGATTTAGGTTACTCCGATACCGATGAACACAAACCCAACCCCGAAGATGTGGACCTTGATACTTATCTGGATTGATTAGGAAACGATTGCATGAAAATGACGCCACAACAATTTCTCGACTGGCCATCGAAAAGGATCACTTTGTTGGCCATGTCGGGGGCAGGTAAAACTACGCTAGCTAACAAATTGCCTAAAGCTAATTGGTTCCATTATTCGGGTGATTATCGGATCGGCACCAAATATCTTGGCGAGCCGATTTTAGATAACATCAAGCGTCAAGCCATGCAAGTACCATTCTTACGTGAGTTATTACTGTCAGATTCCATTTCTATCAATAACAACATTACTGTCGACAACCTGGCGCCGGTGTCGACGTTCCTTAGCAAATTGGGCAATGCTGAATTAGGCGGCCTGTCTTTATCTGAGTTTAAACGTCGCCAAAAGCTTCATCACCAAGCTGAAATTGCGGCAATGTTGGACGTGCCGGAGTTTATTCATAAAGCCGAAGATATTTACGGCTACCATCATTTTATTAACGATGCCGGTGGTAGCGTCTGCGAGCTTGATAGTCAGGAAGTGCTTGATACACTGGCACAAGAGACGCTAATTATTTACATTAAAATTCCGCCAGAGTTGGAACAAACCATCATTCAGCGCGCCAAATCCGATCCTAAACCGCTGTATTACCGCGAGGCATTTCTTGATGACAAGCTGGCAGAATTTATGCGGTTAAAAAATCTGACATCCGCTAATGACATTACCCCGGATGAATTTGTTACCTGGATATTTCCCGAGTTGTTTAAATCCAGGCTGCCCCGTTATCAGGCGATTGCCGATCAATATGGTTATACCGTTGATGCCAATGCGGTGGCTAAGGTGAACAACGAACAAGATTTTATTCAATTGATTGCCGATGCACTTGGCAAGCAATCTTGAGCCGCTGATATGCCTTTAGTTGCGCACACTAATTTACCGACTTTTCAACGTCTTAAAGAAGAAGGCGAGGAAATACTCAGCCCGGAGCGCGCCCGTAATCAAGATATACGGGAAATGCATATCGGCTTGTTGAATATGATGCCGGATGCGGCACTGGAAGCGACCGAGCGGCAGTTTTTTAGATTGCTGGGTGCGTGTAATCAAATAGTCCAGTTTCACGTCCATCCCTTTACCGTCAATGGCTTAAAAAGAAGCCCTGAGGCGCAGGCGCATATCGATACTTATTACGAGTCATTTGAACAAATCAAACGCGATGGCCTGGATGCGCTGATTATTAGCGGAGCTAACGTGACGGGCCCGCGTTTGCAGGATGAAGATTTTTGGCAGCCGTTGACTGAGGTGTTTTTCTGGGCTAAAGACAACGTCACCTCCGTGCTGTGTTCGTGTCTGGCTACGCATGCGGTGATGCAATTTTGTTACGGCATCGAACGTACGCGCTTGCCTGCTAAGCGTTGGGGAGTGTATGCCCATAAATTGACTGATCGCAGCCACCCGCTGGTGGCGGACATCAACACACGCTTTGATGTGCCGCATTCACGTTTTAATGAAGTTTTCCAAAGTGACATGGAAAAACATGGCGTTAAAGTGCTGGCGGCTAGTAAAGAAGCCGGCGTGCATTTGGCAGTCAGCGCCGATGGTTTTCGCATCGTATTTTTTCAAGGGCATCCAGAATATGACGACATTAGCCTGTTAAAAGAATACAAACGCGAGGTGCTGCGTTTTTATCGGGCGGAAGTCGATGAATATCCGCCATTTCCTGAGCATTATTTCAATCCGACAGTGCAAGCGATTTTCACTAACTATGAACAGCACGTCAGAGCGGCTAGATTAGCAGGGCAACGCTTGGAAGAGTTTCCGGAAAGCCAAGTGCTGGAGTTTATCGATAACACCTGGCGCGATACCGCAAAAGCGTTGATCAACAACTGGTTGGGTAAAATCTATCAGTTGACCAATCAAGATAGGCGCTTGCCGTTTATGGATGGGGTCGATCCCAATAATCCGCTTGGGCTTTAGATGCATGAACGTTACTTGCAGCAAGCGGTGGATCTGGCGGTAGAAAATGTCAACACCGGGCAAGGTGGCCCCTATGGTGCGGTGATTGTTCGGGATGGCCAGGTTATTGCCGCCAGTGGCAATCGCGTCACTCAACAAGTAGATCCCACCGCCCACGCTGAAATATTAGCTATTAGGGCCGCCTGCAAAAAACTTAACGATTTTCAGCTCACTGACTGCATTTTGTACGCAAGCTGTGAGCCCTGTCCAATGTGTCTTGGGGCAATTTATTGGTCAAGAATTACCGCTGTCTATTTTGCCTGTAGTCGCTTCGATGCTGCCGCCGCCAATTTTGATGATAGTTTTATCTACGATGAATTTTCCAAAGCGCCTGCCGAACGTAGCATTGCAATGCGGCAACTCAAGTTAAACAATGCTCAGCAACCTTTTGATGTGTGGACAGCCCAAATTAGCAAAGTAGCGTATTAACCCGTTTAGATAAGTTAATCATGGGGGATTTGTAGAGACTTCTTCCAGCGTTGGACTATTTCAAAATCAATTTTCTGAAGCGCAGAGAAGTATTGAATTAATTTGCTGCAAGCATTTCATCAGGTAAACAGGCCGCACAGCGCACATGATAAAGCTCGCCGTTATGTCGATTACGCAACGGGCGTGACAAGCTGTCTTGCTGATTCATTTGGTGATAAAGCTGGTTTTCTCGGGCTATTACTTCACGTTCATGTTCAAAGGGGTAGAGCGTTTGTTGCATGCCGCCAATTTCGATAAAGTGCCTGCTATCTATCAACATCAGTTTTGCATGCAAGAGTTCATGCAGTAGCGCATCCGCCGGCGAGATGTTGCAAGCTGGGTTGGCATGGCAATCGGCAGAGTTTGACAGTTTTACGGCGACTCGAGTGTCGAAAGAAATGGTGACACTGTCGACCGCAAACTCATTGCCCCAGGCTTGGGCTTGCCAGTTGTTTTGCTTGTATTTGAGGGCCAGTTTTTTATCTTTTAGCTCGTCCAGAAGATCGACAACCGTTGGATATTTTGCGTAGTAGCGGGCAATTTCGGCAAGATCGCTACCAATATGGGCAGGATCGCCAGTCTCTGGTTTATATGTCACCGTCAAAAAGCTTTTTATTTTAGCTTCCGCTTGCGTATCAATGATCAGGGTCGGCGTTTTTTTAGCGTAAGCAGCCAATACTTCACTTGCCTTCGGTGGTCGAGCATTCCTTAACTGGACCAGTTTTTTGCCGCTTTGACTGGTTGCAATGTTGACCAGCATGGTTTGAGTGGCAATAGCAGGGCTGGAACTTGCCGGACGTGCAGAGTTATCTGCACGCACAAGGCTTGAAGAAGCCAACACGCCTAAATAAAAAGTCAGGACCAAACAAATACTGGTTCTACGGTTATTAGGATCGTGAGCTGTCTGTTGAGTTCGACCATCTTCCTTTAAATAAAGCTGAAAGTGATCGGCTATGGCTTGCAGTTCGGTAAAAGCCTGTTTGGATTTTCGTCTTAAATCGTTATGGCAAACCAGTGCGGCTCTGCCATCAATAACGCAGGGATGAAGGTAGTTATATTTTGGGGTGTCAAGGTACCAACGGTTTAATGCATTAAGCAGTTCCGGTAGGTTGTCGACTGTTGTATTTGCAGCCCGATAAGTTTGTTGAATAGTCAAAAATACGTTCATGACTGCACGCTTCCTGTGATTGGGGCCCTGCTAACTTAAATTGAACGCTTACTTTATAAAGATTATCGGGTAGGAGCTGAGTCGAAGCCATGTGGGGATTATTGGCTTCGACTTCACTTAGCTAACGGCTTAACTGCGGCCCCGGGACAATGGCTATTTCAGCGCCAATCCTTTCTGGCAAGAATATGGTGGTTTGCCCTGGCAGATGCCCCAATATTTTCCAAAGTTACCTTCGTTGCTCGGTTTCCAGTTTTCTTCAAAGGCTTCAAATACCACGCCTGACCATTTTTGTTTAGCCAGTTGCTTAAAGGTTTGGTTAACCACTAAGAGTTGATTTTTTTTGCTGGCCACACCGCATTGCTGCTTAGTATGGATATTTTTTTCAGATTTGCCTTTTGGGCCACTGGGCCAACCGAATTCGGTGACGATGACTTCTTTATTACGATAAGTTTTGCGTAAGTCTTTTAATCTGGCGATATGAAAATTAGCAGCTTGGTTGGCAGGAGTGCAGGGATAAAGGTCTGCATGTTTGTTTTCCCACCAAGGAAAAATGTTCGCGCCAATCCAATCGACTTTTTTAGCAAAGCTGGTTGGTTTACAGGGTGACTTTCTGTCGCACCATTCCCACCAAGTATCGATACTGGTAATCGGTTGGCTAACGCCGGCTTTATGCAAGTCATCAATACAGCGAGTGATTTCGCCGTCAAACTCATAGCCATGACGAGTTCTTACTTCGGAGCCACAGCTTAATTTGATGATGGTATTCGGGAAGGCTTTAGCGACGTCTATGCCGCTGGCAATGGATTTAGTGTTCATAGCAACATCCTTATCCAACCAGATGATGGCGATGACTTTGAGGTGTCTGGCTTCAGCGGCGGCAAACGTATATTCCAAACCGCCCGTAACGCCGTAGGTCATGATGCAGCGAAACGGTGTTTCCTTAACCAATTTATCCAATAATTGATCAATTAATTCTCTCGAGGGAGAAGGGCCGCTATCAGGTGAAAGGTTGCCAACATAAGGACTGAACGCCGCGCATTGCAATGGGTCTTGGTTTTTAATGGGAGCGGCGGTGACATTAGTTTTATTATTAAGCTCTGGCGGTAGTGGCTCGGCGGCTAAGGCGCTTTGCCAGTGCAGCAATAATAGGCAAATCAGGATTGATAACGCGTGTTTCATACGGCTCCGTAACGGATTTTAAGAAGATGAAGGGTGTTTTTTAGTTTTGAACGTATCGCTAATATCGTTGACGACTAAGTATAGAGATGGTATCAAAATTAGTGTAATTAATGTTGCAAACACGATGCCAAAGCCAAGAGAAATTTCCATCGGAATCAGCAGCTTTGCTTGCCGCGAAGTTTCCAAAAATCATTGGCATCAGAGCGCCGAGCGTGGTCAATATGATTGGCAGTGGTTTGGGCGCTGCGGTGGTCACCATGGCGTTCGATTTTTGCACATGATTAACCGTCGATAGGACTATTGGTCGCTCGCATGGCTTTGATGCCTGCCAGGGAGAATTGCACCACATGCTCAGCGTAAGCTTTGGCATCTTTCAGATCCATGACAAAGCGACGCGTTTCAGCGTTTAATTTCATGTTTTTAACTTGCAACATGTGCATGCATTGACCGCTGATGCTGGCATGACAGAACTGGATTTGTTTGTCGGTGGCCCCAGGTCCTAACAACTCTTTAACCAGAGCAATCATCGCCTGACGCTGCGGATTGATTTCCTCCGTCATGATTTTGTCCAGCAAGCCGGTTTGTTGCGTCAGCTCTTTATGAATGATGGCAAAAAAATGTAAGTTGGGATCGGCAATGCGCGCTATCAAAGATTTGATACGCGTGTCCAGGCGTTGCTCGGCCGGCGTATCGGCAGTTAAGCCGCCGTCGGGCGGATAAGCTTTTAGATCTTCTTGAAAAGCATGCCGCCAAGCTTCCAGATATAAGTTTGCTTTGTCCCTAAAGTGATAATTTACCGAGGCGATATTAGTTTCTGCCTGCTCGCAAATTTCGGCAATAGTCGTGTCTTGATAGCCTTTTTCGGCAAATAGTCGGCACGCGCTGGTGAGTAATCGTTCGCGGGTTTTTGCTGGGGGCATTTGGGTCATGATTTTGTAGTTTTCTAATGCTTGTTTTAAATAACTATTTGAAATATACATTGGAAAATTCAAGGTAACAATAGGTTGCAGCATAATTAGCTAACAGGTATAAATAGTTATAGTTGCAGATTTTTGATATCAATCGCTCTATATCTAAAGAGTGATGTTTTCTGGATAGCTGAGTTTTGAATTGTTGGAGTGTGTGGCTTTGAAAGGCTTGGTTTCTTTGTTAAAAATGCCGATCGTGTTGTGGCAGCGACTTTGGTACGCCGTCCTGTCGATTCATTTGCCTATCGCCTATAAATTGGCTGAGATTTTTACCATTATTATCACCTGCGGGATGGTGACCTTAGGGGTAGTGATTGGTCGTGATCAAACCGATATGCTTGAACGGCAGATGATCGATTCGAGCACTACCGTTGTTAGGTTGTTTGGGCAAATCGCAGCAGAACCTTTATTAGCCGATGATAATTTAACCTTGACCGGCGTAGTAAATAACCTGGTTGAGCAGAACGAATTACTCGATGCGGCGGCGATTTATACGGTAGATTTAAAGCCCATAGTCAATGCCGGACCATTGCCTGGGGAGGCGACAATAGGCGCCAATGCCGGTCACGAGTCTATGTTTCATTACAATGCAACTTCAGAAACTGAAGATAGTTCCAAAATTTTGGTCGGCTTGCTCAACCCCATGCAAGTGGAGGGCACCATTGTCGGTTATGCGTTTATCGGTCTTGATAGAACTAAGCTTGAAGCAGCCAAAGAGCAGACGCTTGAAACCGTTGCGATAGCAACTATGCTGCTCGTATTGATGGGCTTTATAGCATCAATTATTTTGGGAAAACGATTGTCACGTCCGATACATCAATTGGTGAATGCCAGTAGAGCCATTGCCTCAGGGGATTATCAAGTGCGTTTTAATGGGCGACGCAGTGACGAGCTTGGGCAACTGATGACGGCAATGAATGAGATGTCTGAAAAGTTGCTGGAAAAGGAGCGTGTCGAACAAACATTTTCTCGCTATGTTGCCCCCAAGGTTGCGAAAGAATTATTAGGAAATAGTGACTTAGCCGACCTAGGCGGTCGTAACGTAAACGCTAGTGTGCTGTTTGCGGACATTGTCGGTTTCACGACATTATCGGAAAAGATGCCGCCAGATAAAGTAAGCGAATTGCTCAATGAGTACTTTGGGTATATTGCTGAAATTGTGCATATGTACCATGGGCATATTGATAAATATATTGGCGATTGTGTTATGGCAGTATTTGGCGCACCTGGTCAGGATGACCTGCATGCCCAGCATGCAGTTGAATGTGCCGTGCTAATTCAGGACATGGTGGCTGTGCTTAATGAAAAGCGTAAGTCTCTCGGTTTAACTGAGCTTATGTTTCATATCGGAGTTAACAGCGGTAGCATGCTTGCCGGAAATATTGGCTCATCTGAACGCATGGACTATACGGTCATGGGACGTGCGGTTAATATAGCCTCTCGGTTATCCGGCGCCGCTTTACCGGGTGGTGTGCTGATCAGCGATACCACGTATGAAGCCATTCAAAAAAACGGGCATATTCAATGCCAACCTGCCGGTGTTGTTACCTTACGCGGCTCAGTTCAACCCTTGGCAACGTTCGTTGTCGAAGACATCATCGGTTTGCGTCGCCATCTCGTTAAATCCAGACTCTACGAAATACTCAAATACTCGGAAGAAGCAGTATGAAGTTTACCCCCAAGGCATTATCTGTCGTTGTGCTGGCGCAACTTGTAGGCTGTGCCACTGTGCTGGCACCCTCTGGCAGCATTGATGAACAAGTTGATTATTTTCTAAATAAGCAAGAATACACCAGCGCTTTAGCTTTAGTGGCGGACTTACAGGAACATCCGAATCCAGAAGTATCTAATCCTCAGCAATTACAGGACAAAGTTATTGAGCAAGCGCGTCATTATGAGCAGCAGATTATCACTTTAGCTGATAATGCAGCCGCTAAGGATGATTGGCGATCGGCGTTAGAGTTGTACAACGAAGCGTTAGCTCACTTTCCTAATAGCGAAAAGCTGCAACAAGGGCAAAAACAGCTTTTGCAGCGGCAAGATGTCAGCTTAGCTAAATTGCGTTTGGATTTGCTGATTGCTGATGGCGAGTCGATGCACAAACAATTACTGATTAGCGAAAGAGTGGCTGCCACCGATCCCAAGGATTGGTTTGCTAGGCATGCCTTAGAAAATAAGATTGAAGAAGCCGATAAGATTGCCAATGACTTAGCTGAATATGGTCGGCATGCGTTAGCGGCTGGAGACTTAGAGTTGGCTAAGCGCACTTTGCCGTTGGCGGTAAAGCTTTCTTCTACACCTGATATTAAGATCGCCAATGCGAGGTTGCAGGAATTGTTAGCCGAGGAGGAAGAGCGAGCCCGTGCCGAGCAACAACGTATTGATTTGGAACAACAGCTAAAAGATGAAGAAGAGCAAAAACTAGCTCAAAAGCAGGTTAAGAAAAAGCAAAAACAACAAGTGGCTATAGCGGTGGCGCAAAAACAAGCGTTGGGCGGACAGTTGTTGATTGACTTCAAAAATGCTTGCGAAAGCAGTAACTTTACAGTGGCTATGAAGCTACGGAAAGACCTGGCAAAACTTAATATTAATAACCCTGAGTTTCAGTCTCTGAGTGAAAAGCTTGATCAGCACATTGCTATTCATGTGCAGAGCTTAATGGAAGAGGGCACTCAAGCGTACAGTCGTCAGCAATACGAACAAGCTATGCAAAAATGGGAAGAAGCGCGTATTTTGGATCCGCAAAACGAACAGTTGAAGGCCCACATTGATCGGGCGAACCGGGTGTTGGAAAAGTTAAAAAGCTTAAAGCAAACTAAAGATGAATTTTAGTTTTTAGCGGATTTTAAAAAAACATCAAAAAAGGGCGGCCATCTTTGAGATGGCCGCCCTTTTTATTTGCAGCAAAGTCGACGACGATTTAACGTTTAATCAAAGCGCGCGTACGATCAATAATTATCTGACGGTTAACAATCAGCACATAGCCAAATAGCCCCAGCAAAATTCCATAAAACAACTTTGCTAGCGCCGAGCCCTCTTCCTGTTTTAAAGCATCGGCTGCTGTTCTTTGGGGAACGATGTTCTGGACAGCAGTTTTGGCAGGCTCGTAGGCTGCTTTGGGATCAGGGAGGCCTAAACTGTTCCAGGCGTCATAATCTTGCCAAGCTGGATAGTTTCGTTGCCAGAATTCCTTGGTGAAATATGGCGCAAGGCTCATGCCGTGGGCTGTCGGAATGCCCTTTTCGTCAAGAAAACCTTTGTAAACGACTAAGCTAATATCGCCGCCTTCGCCAACGCCGTTGGTGGTAAATGATTTTTCGACATGGTCATGAAACATCCAAATACCTTGGCCGAAACTGTTTAAACCGTCATCTACGCCGCTTAATTCAAGATCGATACGTTGGGCAGGCACCATGCCATGAACGTCGCGCTGAATATAAGAACCTGGGCCGTTATCGACGCCGTCGTAATGGGTGATGGTAGGTTTGTGTCCATGAATATGCAATGCCATGGATTCCGTATGGCCGTTCAGGACGCGCAATTTAACTTTTTGATTTTCCTCCATTTCAATCAAAGATTCGCGTAGGGTGTACGGGAATGAACGACCATTGAGCATGAAATAGTCATCAGTTGCATCAGTGGTGTCGTATTCCATGTTCATGTGCTTGGCAATCAGACGTGGATCATTTGCTGATCTGGCTACTAGCTCATGCAATTCCTTATCAGCGGTTTCGTAATGCAGGTCATATTCCCGAGCATATTTTTCCAGCACGGCGACTGAAGGATGACGAACCTGTCCTGCGCCGACATTAAGAGTTTGCGGCCAGTTATTGGGGCGATTTTCCTCAACTACAAAAATGCCCTGCAAGCCCATTGGAATATGGGTGTGCGGTTGTACGTGGCAGTGGTAATACATCGTGCCGGGCTGGCGGGGTTTGATAACGTAGGTTTTGCTATCGCCCGGCATCGTGTCCATGTTGCTGGTTTGTCCTACGCCATCATTACCACCACCACTATGATCCATAAAGGGATGATCAATGCCGTGTAAGTGGATGGAATGCGGCAAGTAATGGGTGTTTTCCAACACTATCCAAACCACGTCATCTTGTTCCACACGAATAACCGGCGAGGGTACGCGCAGCAACGGATTAGCTATGGATTCGTAAAGACTACGCGTAGACATGTCGCGCGTTTTCGGTGCATAAACCCAGAAAGTGGGTTGTATGCCGGGGGCAATGTCAAAGGTAGTAATCGGGTCTTTTACATCAGGGGAGCGGCCGTTAAGCTCGACCACTTCAAGTTTAATGATGATCTTATCCGGATCGCCGTCACCATCCAAATCGTCTGACATAGTGACAGCATCAGCAGCCAGTTGCGTTTGCATCAATGTTGCCATGGAAATGCCATTGGTGCCCTTGACGAAGGCAGCAATATCTGCCGGATTGTCAGGATCGCACAAGTGTGAGGCTTGGATCTTTACACCATCAATTTCCTGTTCTTTCCGCCAATCGGCAGGCGTAAAGTCTGAACATACCTCCTCTACCGCCCCCAGTGGAACTTTGGTCGATGGAGGTAAATCAGTCGCGGCCTGACTCCAAGAATGCATAAGAAGCAACGAGGTGCTCCAGATAAAGGTGTTCAAGTGTTTACGCATACAATGACCTCTGAAGTGCTACGCTGAAAACAAACTGCTAAAAAAATAGACAGCTGTTTAATAATTGGACCATTTTAACCGATTGCAATGAATTATTCATTTTTAAGACTGGCGTATTAGTCTCGATAGCCATGCCACGAAAGCCAAGAGCTTATCAAGCGGCGGTGTTATGGGCTTAATAAGCAAGGAATCGAGCGGCTAATTCACCTAAATTGGGCGAAATTACCACCAAATAGTTTTGAGAAATTTAGGTGATTTATTTACGCCGCTACAGAGATATTCATATGATTATCAGTTAAAGCTAATATATCCAAATTTATATTATGGTCAATTGGCGTTGCACGTCATCGGATGGGTTTAGGTTTGCCGGATGTTCCTTAAAATAAAAAATAAGCTCGATGGCTATTCAGCAACGGCTTGTAAAAACCAGTTGTTAGAAATGCTGTCATGAAGATCGCCCAATTTGTTTTGCAGGTCGTCGAGAATGCCTCGTAATTGTGCTTGGGTTGTTTGGCGTATATCAATGGCCTGCACATGGGCTTCAAGTTTAACCAGTAATTCGGGTAACGAATCGTTGTTCGGGAGTGCGTTGATGCAATCGGCAATTTCCGCAATACAGCAGCCGACTGCGCGGGGCAGGGTGGTGTTTAATAATAAAAAGTTTAAAACATCATCGCCATTGACACTGCTTCTGACGTGTTGGCGATACATTAACTGGGCGTTCAGTGACTTAAGGATATTCACCCATAAAATTGTTTCGTATTGACGCATTTCATCACTACGCGAATCGGCCAGCAGCAAGGACGCCAAATCCAGAATACGACTGGTCATGTCGGCGCGTTCGATATTTCTGCCCAGCCGGATAAATCGATAGGGGTGGTTGTGGCTCATATAGCCGGATAGTAAGCCGGTAAAGCGCTGGCAGCCTTTAAGGATCTCGTTAAGCAGCTCAATACGTTTGCTGCGGTTGTAAACGAAATCGAGATTGTTTTTGGTAAACAAGTACATTTCATTGACCTGTTCCCAGGCTTCATCGGGCAACAAGTCCCTGGAAGTGCGAATGTTTTCTCTTGCGGCGCTTAAAGACGAAAACAAAGAGCCGTAATAACTTTCGTCGACCAAAAGAAATCGGGTAACGTTGCGTTCATTGGCCACTTTGTATTTGTCATAGAATTGTTTTTCTGACGAATTAATACGTACCAACTGCAGCCAACCCATTTCCACGCCATTGGGTAAATCCATCAATAAGTTCATGTGGACACTGACCAATCTGGCGATATTTTCAGTGCGTTCCAGATAACGGGCTAGCCAATATAGGCGTTCTGCTGAGCGAGATAACATTAGTTGTGCTCCATATTAATGATCCAGGTGTCTTTACTGCCGCCGCCTTGTGAGGAATTAACCACCAGCGATCCCTTTCTTAGGGCTACCCGAGTTAATCCACCCGCGGTCACAAAGGTGTTTTCACCTTGCAAAATAAAAGGTCGCAGGTCGATGTGCCTGGGTTCGAGTTTGCCTTTGCACAAGGTTGGGGCGGTTGAAATCGCCAAGGTGGGCTGGGCTATATAATTTCGAGGATTGGTCTGGATAATTTGCCGAAACGCGGCGATTTCTTTAGCGGTGGCATGGGGCCCAACTAACATCCCGTAACCGCCTGATTCATTAGCCGGTTTGACGACCAACTCCGGCAAATGTGCCAATACATATTCCAGATGCTCCGGGTTGTCGCACAAATAAGTTTGTACGTTTGGCAATAACGGTTCTTCGTTTAGGTAATAACGAATCATTTCCGGTACATAGGCATAAACGACTTTATCGTCGGCAACGCCCGCGCCCGGCGCATTGGCTAGCGACACGTTACCGGCTTTCCAGGCGCGCATTAATCCAGGTACGCCAAGCGCGGAGTCTTTGCGGAAAACTTCCGGATCTAAAAAGTCATCATCAATGCGCCGATAAATCACATCGACTTTTTCCAGGCCTTCGATGGTGCGCATGTACACGCAATCATCGTCATTGACCACCAAATCACCACCTTCAACCAACTGCGCGCCCATTTGTTGGGCTAAATACGCATGTTCAAAATAGGCTGAGTTATAAATGCCCGGTGTTAACACGACAATTTGTGGTTTGCTGATATGCTCAGGAGCAATTGAGGCCAGCATGGCTTGCAATTGGCTCGGGTAGTCGTCGATAGGCAAAATATCGATGTCCTGCAAAAGTTCAGGGAAAACACGCTTGGTAATCACACGATTTTCCAACATGTAAGAAACTCCCGAAGGTACGCGCAAGTTATCTTCAAGCACATACATCACCCCGTCTTTGTCACGCACCAAATCGGTGCCGCAAATATTTGCCCAGACATTGTGCCGGGGCTTCATGCCAACACATTCTTTGCGAAAGTTTTTTGAGCTATTAATAATCTCAGCGGGCATAAGGCCGGCCTTAATAAACTCTTGATCACCATAGACATCCGCTATAAAGCAGTTAAGTGCGGTCAGTCGCTGCTTTAAGCCTTTTTCAATAGTGCGCCATTCTTTAGCACTTAAAATACGGGGGATAATGTCGAACGGCCAGGCCCTATCTATGTTGCCTTCATCGCTATAGACCGTAAAACTGATACCCATTTCCAAAATAGCCAGTTCAGCGGCTATTTTGCGTTTATCAATATCGCTTTTATTGAGCGAGTTTAAATACTGACACAGGCGGTGACTAATTTGCCGCGGCTGAAATTCCGAGCTCATCAGTTCATCGTAAGCGGCGTCGGTTTTATAGTTTTCCCAGATTGATTTCATGGCATTCATAAGGCTAGTTGTCTTTAACAAAGACAAAGCATGATTGGTGCCATTTTTTATTTTCATTGGATTTTTTGTTCTATTTAGAGAGTTGCTGAGCTAACGCTTATAAATGGCAACCGTACACTGCGATGTTGATTAAAGAAGTCGCTAACTAAAGCCATATTGATTGCCCTGTTTTGGGTTAACAGTGCTTCAATTTGGTGCGTCTTTAATCGTCAAACCCACCGATTAGATATTGCTGCGACCAATTCAGTGGCTTGAAACCTTTATTATTAGGGCATTGCTCACTTGGTATGGCACTTGCTTTGCTTGTTTTAAAGATTAAAACTTGTAGAGAGCTCACTATGCCAAACACCAGTTACTCCTTATCGTTTCCTGTACAGGGTGACAAACAAAACTCATCATTCTTTAATGAATACCTAATTAAGCTGCTGGAAGAACGCGATAGCTTGGGCTTAAGCAGTATGATTCAAGAAATCGATGCAATGATGTTGACGGTAGATCCAGGCAGGTCAATTGAATACATCGGTGAATTATGTCTGATGTCACCTTACGAATACCTCGTCACCCTGGAAAGTGAGTCGCATTGGACGCACATTTTGCGTATTGATATGAATTCCCCTGATTTACTGATTCGTGAAGTGAAGAACGAGGAAATCAAGGGGATTTTTCGCAGCCTCAATGAAGTCTTTCCGATCGGCTCAAGCAAGCCGCACAGTCGCTACATGGGTGAAGTATTGCGGGTAACTAATCTGCATGAAGTTGTCAATTTGCAGCAAAACAGGGGCTTTCGGTTTTTCTCTCCCGACGATGTCCGTCGATTAGAATTGCCAGGCAACATCGCGTTTATTAAGCCATCACCTTATACCCACAACATTGTTGGTTATCTTGAAAGAGAGCCTGGAGAGCTGCGCATTTATGCGCTGGGCGTCAGTAGTATTCGGGATGATGCGCAACAAGCGTGTCAGATGGCCAAAGAGCGACAAAAGGCGTTGGGAATTGATGAGCTGATTCTTCCGGTGGATCATTTGGCGACTCGTATCTACAGCCAAAATAGAGAAGTAGCGATTTTAGAATGGCTATCGTTATCCAGCTATTACTACTGGGGATCATTCGATATTGTCGATCAAAACTCATCGACCAATGTCACCAAAAGCATCCATTACACCGATGAATTACGCAGTCCGGCCAAGGTGTTCACCGCTAACAACACGCCTTATTTTGTTAATCATTTTAAAATATTCCCGTCACCCACTGAAAATTTTGTACGCAATTACGGGCCTAGATTGCACCACTTGGCGCTTGCCGTTAAGGATGGTGATCAAAACGGTGTAGAAAATATTGAATTTGTCGTTGATGCCATTCGTGACCAAGGCAAAAGCTTTTTGCTGGATGTGGTGGGTTCAAAAGCTGAAGGTTTAAAACAGATCTTTTCCAGTGCTTCCGAGCATTCGTCATTGATTATTGAGTATGTACAGCGCTTTGGCGGCTTTCAAGGCTTCTTTACTAAAGACAATGTTGCCGAATTGACGCATGCAGCGGGCGTCGAAGAAGAATTAATACGGATGCAGGCCGAAGCACAGAAAGCCATTGGGGTTTAGTGGCTTTTGTCGTTAGAAATCTTAGTAACACTTAACGCTTTGGCGAGGAAAAAATCATGACCATTCGGGTAGCACTCCGTCACAAAACTGTCTACAACTTCGATAGATCAGTTTCCCTGTCGCCACACGTCTTTAGATTGCGTCCGGCCGTGCATAGTCGCACGCCGATCAAAGGCTACAGCTTGCGCATTGAGCCTGCAGATCATTTCATTAATTGGCAGCAAGATCCTTTCGGTAATATTTTGGCTCGGGTCGTGTTTCCGGAAAAATGCACCAAACTCAGTGTAGAAGTGGAAGTCATCGCTGACATGACGGTCATCAATCCCTTTGACTTTTTTGTTGAAGAATATGCCGAACAATATCCATTTAAATACGACGAGTTGTTGCTCAAAGAGTTGCAGCCGTACTTGGAAATTACTGAAGACGGTCCGTTATTGAAACAATGGATCGCTGATTTTGACCTCAGCAAGCGCACTATCAATGACTTTCTGGTGGATGTTAACCGCAAAGTGTTTCAAACGATTAGCTACAACATCCGCATGGAAGTGGGTATCCAAAGTTGTGAGGAATCACTGACCAAGTTGAGCGGCTCATGCCGTGATTCGGCTTGGTTGCTGGTGTTGATACTCCGTCATTTGGGCTTGGCGGCGCGGTTTGTGTCCGGCTATCTGGTGCAATTGACGGCTGACGTCAAATCCTTGGACGGCCCGTCTGGGCCGGAACAGGATTTTACCGATTTACACGCCTGGACTGAAGTCTACATCCCCGGTGCCGGTTGGATTGGGCTTGACCCGACTTCCGGATTACTCGCAGGAGAAGGCCATATTCCGCTGGCATGTACACCCGATCCAGCCAGTGCCGCGCCAGTCACCGGCGGCACCGACAAATGCGAAGTGGACTTTGAATTCAGCAACACCGTTGATCGTCTGCATGAAGATCCGCGCGTCACCAAGCCTTATACCGATGAGCAGTGGTATCACATCGATGCGCTGGGTCAGCTGGTTGACCGGCAATTGCTGGCCGATGATGTGCGTTTAACCATGGGCGGCGAACCGACCTTTGTTTCCGTAGATGACATGGAAGGCGCGGAATGGAATGTCGATGCCGATGGCAAACACAAACGTGAGCGCGCTAATGAGTTAACTAAACGGCTGCGTGATGTGTTCGCAAAAGGCGCCATGTTGCATTACGGACAGGGCAAGTGGTATCCGGGTGAGCCGTTGCCGCGTTGGCAATATGGCATATTCTGGCGTAAGGACGGCGCACCAGTTTGGCGTAATCCAGCCTTGTTAGCTGATATAACCAAAGATTACGGGCACACCGTTGAGCAGGCCGAGCAGTTTATCAAGCAATTCACCTTGCGCTTAGGCGTGCAACCGCGCTATATCAAAACCGGTTATGAAGACAGTTTTTACTACCTCTGGCAGGAAGGCACGCTGCCGGAAAATATCGACCCGTTAAAAAGCAATTTAAAAGATTCCATCGAACGCCAAACTTTGGCGCAATTGCTGGATGCCGATCTAGCCAAGCCTGCCGGTTACACCTTGCCTATTAAGTGGGATTGGACCAATCAACAATGGCAAAGCGGGCCTTGGGATTTTCGTCGCGGGCAAATGTTTTTGATTCCCGGTAATTCGCCGATGGGTATGCGCATGCCACTGGCAAGTCTGCCTTGGGTTGCCCCGGACAAACGCGATAGCCAGGAAGAACAAAGCTTGTTTGAAGCGCTGCCGGAACTTGGCGATTATTACGGCGAAGTCATGCGTCGCTACAGTCATCTTGAGAAAAAACTGAAAACCCATCCCGAGCTTGCCGAGCAAGAGGCGGGGGATGATCAAACCATCCATGTCAATGTGCCGCACACGGCGGTGTGTATCGAAGCCCGCGAGGGGCGCATACATATCTTTCTGCCGCCGTTGACCTTGCTGGAACATTACCTCGAGCTGATTGCAGCGGTTGAAGCGACTGCAGACAATTTGTCGATACCTGTGGTGCTGGAAGGTTATGAGCCGCCACGTGATTACCGTATCGAACGTTTGATGGTCACACCTGATCCCGGCGTCATTGAAGTCAATATTCATCCTTCGAAAAGCTGGCAAGAGTTGGTGGATAAAACCACCATTCTTTATGAACAAGCGCATCAAGTCAGACTGGGCACAGAGAAATTTATGCTCGATGGTCGACATACCGGCACCGGCGGCGGCAACCATATCACCATGGGTGCGGAAACACCGACTGACAGCCCGTTATTACGTCGCCCGGACTTATTACGCAGTCTGGTGACGTACTGGCAGCATCATCCGGGCTTGTCATATTTATTTTCCGGCATGTTCATCGGCCCGACCAGTCAAGCGCCGCGCGTTGACGAAGGCAGGGATGAAAAACTCTATGAATTGGAAATTGCTTTCCAACAAATGCCTGAAGGCGAAGTACCTGCACCTTGGTTGGTGGATCGACTGTTGCGACATTTGCTGACCGACATTACCGGCAACACGCACCGTTCCGAGTTCTGTATTGATAAACTATATTCGCCCGACAGCTCGACCGGGCGCTTGGGGATTTTGGAATTGCGCGCTTTTGAAATGCCGCCGCATGCCCGGATGTCATTAGTACAAACCGTATTATTGCGGTCCTTGATAGCTTGGTTTTGGCGTGAGCCTTACAAGCATGACTTGGTCCGCTGGGGCACCGAATTGCATGACCGTTTTATGCTCCCGCATTATGTGCATGAAGATATGAAACAAGTCACCAAGGACTTGCAGCGTGCCGGTTATGGCTTTGAACTGGAATGGCTGGAACCATTTTTTGAATTCCGCTTTCCTCGTTACGGCAACACCATGGTGGACGGCATTGATCTGGAAATGCGTTTTGCGATTGAGCCTTGGCATGTCTTGGGCGAAGAAGTCAGCAGTACCGGCACCGCGCGCTATGTGGATTCATCGGTCGAGCGGGTACAGATAAAAGTCACCGGTTTTACCGAAGGGCGCTATGTGTTGACCTGTAATGGCAGACGCTTGTCATTGCGCAATACCGGCCGACAAGGCGAATATGTGGTCGGGGTGCGTTATCGCGCCTGGCAACCGCCTTCCGCGTTACATCCTACTATCAGCCCGCACGTTCCTTTAGTTGTTGATGTGATTGATACCTGGAATGGTCATTCGGTAGGTGGCTGTACATATTATGTTGCCCATCCTGGTGGCCGTAGTTATGACGCATTTCCGGTCAATAGCTATGAAGCTGAAGCCAGACGCGTTACCCGCTTTTGGGATTTTGGCCACACGCCTGGCGCTATTGTGCGACCACCGCTGGCCGTGCCGCCGGTGGCCTCATCGGACCAAGAATCATTGGCAAAATTTACCGTCAATGAAGCAGTGCCAAGACCAATGGCGCCGCCCATGGAGGAGCTGAGTCACGAATATCCGTTTACAATGGATTTACGGCACCGAAATAGATAGAGGTAGGGTACGCATTGCGACCCATTATTGTGGTGAATACATTTGTAACGGTACGCAATGCGTACCCTACGCAACTATTAATGGATACGGCATTAATTTTGGAGATTGATTCAAATGACCGATAAATTAAAGAAACTACCCCCAGCGATGTTGACGTTGGATGATAAAAGTTACGAATTGCCTACTTTGATCGGCGTTGAGGGCGAAAAAGCCATCGACATTTCCAAATTGCGTAATCAAAGCGGTTATGTAACTTTGGACGAAGGCTATGGTAATACCGCCAGCTGCGAAAGTGCCATCACTTATATTGACGGCGAAAAAGGTATTCTGCGTTATCGCGGTTACCCGATTGAAGAATTGGCGGAACATTCACGCTTTGTGGAAGTCGCCTATTTGCTTCTGAATGGTGAGCTTCCTAACAGTCAGCAATTGCTGGATTTTTCCACCAACCTCAATGAGTCTTCGATTATCCACGAAGACATGCATCATTTTTTTAATGGCTTTCCGCGCGGCTCCCATCCTATGGGAATTTTGGCGACCATGGTGGCGTCATTGTCGACGTTTTATCCGCTACCAGACCGCCTCGATAGTGCGACAGAACAGCAAGTGGTTATCAATTTGATATCGCAGGTACGCACTATCGCAGCGTTTTCTTACAAGAAATCGATTGGCGAGCCGCTGGTTTACCCCTCTTATAAGCTTAAGTTTGTCCGCAATTTTTTGAATATGATGTTTTCATCGCCGGTGCGTGATTATGAGCTGGACGAAGACATCGTCAGAGCTATCGATATGTTTTTCATTTTGCATGCCGATCATGAGCAAAATTGCAGCACCTCGTCAGTGCGTACCGCGGGATCAAGTATGGCGAATGTGTATGCGGTGGCCTCTTCCGGTATTTCTGCACTTTGGGGGCCGCGTCATGGCGGTGCCAATCAGCATGTGATTCAGATGCTTGAGCAGATACACGCCGATGGCGGTGACGGCACGGAGTTTATCAATCAGGCAAAAGACAAAAATTCAACCAGCCGACTGATGGGCTTTGGGCATCGTGTGTACAAGAATTTTGATCCGCGCGCGATGGTATTAAAAAAGCAATGTGACAAATTATTAAACAAAGCCGGGGTCAATGATCCGTTGTTTGATATTGCGCGTCGATTGGAAGAGCTGGCTTTAAAAGACGATTATTTCATCTCACGAAAGCTATACCCCAATGTGGATTTTTATTCCGGCTTGATTCTGCGCGCTGCGGGTATTCCCACCAATATGTTCACGGTGCTATTTGCTATTGGCCGGATGCCTGGTTGGTTGGCGCATTGGCGGGAAATGCTTAAAGGCGATCAAGTAATTATTACCCGTCCTCGTCAGCTTTATGTTGGTGAACCGTTACGTCATTTTCAGGATATTGATCAGCGGCCTTGATACTACTGACAGCAAATCAATAGGGACGCAATGTGAGCGAAGCAAACGGGGATATTGGCGCGCAATATTACGCCACCAAACTTGGCGTTTACGATGAAATGGTTGCCAAAGAAACCAAAGTGCTGCCGCATTGGGAGCGCTTTATGGGCTCTGTTGCAAAGCTTGGCAGCGAACAATTAGAGCTGCGTCGCCGTGAAGCTCAACGCCTGTTAAGAGAAAACGGCGTTACCTATAACGTTTACGGCGATACGCAAAAACTCGCCCGCCCCTGGCGACTTGATCCCATTCCACTACTGATCAGCAGCGAAGAGTGGGCGCTGATTGAAGCGGGATTAACGCAACGCGCCGAATTGCTTGATCTGGTGTTAAGAGATATTTACGGCAAGCAGCAACTGTTAAAAAAAGGTCTGTTGCCCAGTGAATTAGTGTTTGCCCACGATGGGTTTTTGCATCCGTGTGTCGGCGCACTGCCGGAAAAACAGCGTCAGTTGACAGTCTATTCTGCCAACCTTGCCCGTGGTCATAACGGCCGCATGTGGGTGTTGGATGATCGTAGCCAGGCGCCTTCCGGTGCCGGTTATGCATTGGAAAATCGTACTGTGATGACGCGAGTCATTCCTGAGATTTTTAGGGAAACGCAAGCGCATCGGCTGTCCGGATTTTTCAAGGCGCTGCGTAAAGGCTTGGCCGAGCTGGCGCCGCACAATAAAGAAGATCCGCGCATTGTGGTACTCACGCCTGGCTCTCTTAATGAAACTTACTTTGAGCATGCCTACTTAGCGTCTTATTTGGGCTTTACGCTGGTTCAAGGCGATGACCTGACGGTACGAGATGGTCGCGTCTGGCTTAAATCCTTGGATGGCCTACAACCGGTCGACGTTATTTTGCGGCGAGTGGATGATTCTTTCTGCGACCCACTGGAACTACGCAGTTCTTCACGTTTGGGCGTGGCCGGGTTGCTGGAAGCGGTGCGTCGCAACAATGTCGCGATTGCTAATCCCTTGGGTAGTAGCGTGCTGGAAAATCCGGGATTACTGGCGTTTTTACCTCGGCTATCGCGCTATTTTTTAAATGAAGAGTTAATGCTGCCTTCGGTGGCCACTTGGTGGTGTGGACAGCGCCGCGAGCGGGATTTTGTCTTGCAAAATCTTGAACGCATGGTCATCAAACCCATCAATAGAACCACAGGAAACTACGCGCTGTTTGGCGGCCAATTAAGCAGCAAGGAAAAAGAGCAGTTACGGGCCACTATTATGGCCAAGCCACATTGTTATGTGGCTCAGGAGCAAGTTGGCTTTTCAACCGTGCCGGCCTTTATCGACCACCGCATTGAACCGCGCTTTGCGGTGTTGCGGAGCTTTGTGGTCGCGACTAGCGAGGGTTACCAAGTAATGCCCGGTGGTCTGACGCGGGTTGCGCGTCAGCAAGATGATTTTATCGTCTCCAATCAAGCGGGCGGCATCAGTAAAGATACTTGGGTATTAGCGGATGAGCCGGACAAGCAGGTGAGTTTATGGACTCAGCCGGGCCGGGATGTGATTTTGTCGGCTGTCACCGAACCATTAACCAGTCGCGCAGCGGACAATCTGTTTTGGGTGGGCAGACACCTTGAACGTATCAAAGCAGCGGCTCGTTTAATGCGCACGTTACTGCCCAAGTTATCGGAAGCCCAGGAGCTTGACGATCCACTGGATGGTCAATGCCTCAACGTTTTGTTGTGCGCGATGACGCAAGTCACCGGCACCTATCCTGGGTTTATTTTAAGCAATGCGACGGTGTTAAAAGCCCCTCAAAATGAATTAATGGCCCTGGCTAAAAATGTCCATCGTGCAGGAACGTTGGCGACCAGCATTCAGGCATTTGCTCAAACGGCGTTTAGTATTCGTGATGTCTGGTCCCAGGATACCTGGCGCTGCGTTGATAATATTCAACGGCGCTGGCAACAACGGGTCGTCAATAATGATTGCGATCTGGAACAACTGCAAAAATATCTGGATGATTTAATTACCGGTTTTGTTGCCTTTATTGGTTTAACGTCGGAAAGCATGACCCGTGAAGCTGGTTGGTTAATGCTGGATAGCGGTCGTCGTTTGGAACATGCGCTGGCATTGGTTGGCTTGCTGCGCGCTACAGTGGTGCAGCGGCATGAATTGGCCTTGCAAAATCAGCTACTGGAAGCGTTGTTGGTCGCTACCGATAGTTTAAGCATTTATCGACGCCGGTATCGTTCCTTTATCCAGTTACCGATGGTGCTGGAATTGTTATTAATGGACGAAACTCACCCGCGTTCATTGGCTTATCAACTGCACCAGTTATCTGCTCATATCAGTGATTTGCCCAGAGAACGCGGTAAAGGGCAATTGAGCGAAGAAGAATGCTTGATACTCAGAGCCTATACCGACTTACGGCTGGTCAAAGTGTCTGAATTAGTTAAAGTTGACGACAAAGCCGGTGTTTACAGCGAGCTGGAAAATTTGTTATCGGCAATGACGGAATTGTTATGGCAGCTTTATGACGTTATTGCGCAAGCGTATTTTAGCCATTCTCAAGTGCCTCAATTAATGACGCCGACGCAATCAGAGGATGACTTGTGAAATTCCGCATTACCCACAGCACCTACTATCAATACAGTCAGCAGGTCGGTCTTTGCCAGAATGAAGCACGGCTACAACCGCGTGATTTCTGGCGTCAGCAATGTCATGCCAGTCGCTTCGAAATCAATCCGGAGCCTAGCGATTTTCAGGAGCGTAGCGATTTTTTCGGCAATCGTGTCGCTTATTTTGCAATACAACAAACACATCAGCGCTTAACTGTGACTGCCATTAGCGAAGTGACCGTGTTTCCTCGGCAAAGCCGTAACGAATTAGCCAGCTTGGTAACCTGGGAACAAGTGCGTGATCAGTTACAAAGCCAGAATCAGTCAGATGCAGGATGGGCAACGCTTGCCGGCTCATCGTCAATGACTGGACAAACGCAAAGCCAATCGCAAGGGCAAACGCAGCAAACCGATGTGCAGGATGAACTATTGGAAGCCAAGCAGTATTTACTGGATTCGCCGATGGTGGCGACAAGTGCCGAATTGGCTAATTACGCACAAAGCTCATTTGAGCCGGGTCGGCCATTGGTTCAGGTCGTTGCGGATTTGATGCAGCGTATCCATGTCGATTTTACTTATGATCCGACCTTTACCACGATTGCGACGCCGTTATCTGATGTGCTGCATTTTCGTCGTGGTGTCTGTCAGGATTTTGCCCATTTGGCGATAGGATGCCTGCGTTCCTTTGGCATTGCGGCGCGGTACGTCAGTGGTTATGTGGAGACGCTGCCTGCGCCAGGTAAGCAACGTTTGGTTGGCGCAGATGCGTCACATGCTTGGTTTGCAGTCTATGTGCCGGGTACGGGTTGGCTGGAGTTTGATCCCACCAATAATACCTTACCTTTTGATCAACATATTACCTTGGCTTGGGGGCGCGATTACACGGATGTCACACCACTGAAAGGCATCGCTTTTGGCGGCGGGCAACATAGCTTGTCGGTGTCAGTGGATGTGCTTAGATTGGATTAATGTATGGCTCTTTTATACTTTTTACATCATGGACGTTGGAGTTGGTTTGCTGGATAATCAACAACCTTAATTTAATAACAACAAACGAACGTTTCTATGACTTATTGTATTGCAGCTTCTATAGACGAAGGACTTATTCTGGTTTCTGATTCAAGAACCAACGCAGGTATTGATAACGTCAGCACCCACGGCAAAATGCATGCATTTAAGACTAACGATGACCGTAAAATTGTGTTGTTGTGCGCCGGTAATCTTGCCACTACCCAAGCTGTCTTGGAGCAGTTGCACCGCGATAAAGTTAAGGATGCTGGCGTAAACCTGAATAATGTTGAGTGTTTGTCCGAGGCGGCTGTCTATCTGGGCCATGTCAGTGTCGAAAAACAAAAGCAACACGTTAATCCTGAAGGCCAATCGGCCTTTAATCCCTCGGCCAGTTTTATTTTAGCCGGGCAAATCGGCGATGAGCCGCACGGCGCTTACATGGTTTATTCCGAAGGCAACAGCATCACCAGCTCGGCCAATACGCCATTTTTGCAAATTGGCGAGAGTAAATACGGCAAGCCGATATTGGATCGTTTTCTTAAATTGGGTACATCGATAGACGAAGCCGCGCGTTGCTGTTTGGTGTCAATGGACTCGACCATCCGTAGTAACGCCAGCGTCGGGCCACCGGTAGAAATGCTCATTTACCGCAAAGACAGTTTTAGCTTTGACGAATATTATTGCTTTGACGATGATGATGATTACTTATTGCAACTCAGACGCAGTTGGGAAACCAAGCTGCGCGAAGCAATAGGCGCATTGCCCAGCCTGAATAAAGACACAGTCAGAGTTATGCGAGTGGATTTGTAGGCAGCGTTTTCTGCCGCGCTGAATGGATTGCCAGTTCAGCGCGACTCTTTCAAAAATGTACGATTAGCAATAAAGATTGCCAGCATCGGCAATGCCAGCCCAAGCAGCATGACAATAATCAACAATCCGCCTAGCTCACTGTAATCGGCAGTTACTGTCACCATACCCGATGGATCTTTTATTTCACGGGTAACCAAAAACCATTGATTAAGCAACTTGGTTAACAGCTGTGAAAGCGATAGAGCCAGATTAACGAACGCCGCCATCACTGCAAAATAAGTCGCCTTTAATCTTTCCGGTGCCGAATTGGCAATCCAGGCCAGCATCGGAATCATCGCAATTTGTCCTAGCGGCGATTCCAAAGCCGTATCAATCAGCGCAATAAATCTTGCATCCACGACACCGCCGGTATGCGCTTGGGTCCATTCGTGTACACCATAAAACAGCGCAATATTCGGAAGATACAGCAGTGTCATGGCGAGAGTTAACACAATAATAATATGAGTGATGGAGCGCTCAGCCATGAAGCGCCTAAACAGGAACATCCCCAGCAAAGTTAATGCACTGGTGATCAGCGATAATTGCGACAGAAATTGCTGATCAAAATTAAGCTCGTCAATCATCCACCAAGTCTCACCGGCGCCTGTTGATGGTACTGCCCGGAATGCAAAAATAACGAACGCGGTGCCGTACAGCTGATTTCTGTCGCGCTCAGGCAATTCCTGAGTTAAACGCCACATCAAAAACAATACGATAGCTAACGATCCGGCAAAAACAATTTCTTCGTTGTTGCGCACATCGGCTAAACCCATGATGGCCGCGAACAAGGTAAAGCCAAGCCCGCCGCCCAATAACCACCAATTGATTTCCGGCAATTCACTTTCAGGGCGTCCCAACAGGCGCTTGATGTCTTCAAGCTCATAACCAAGAGCGGCAAGCCGCCATTCATCCTGAGAACGCAGATAAGATGCTAATGCAACCCCGAAGATTGAGATGATCGGAATCAGCAAGGCCCAGTGATAAATCGACAGATAAACCGCTGCTTTGTCGGCAGTGCTCATCAATTCAATGCCGCTGAACAGATAAACATTGGCGACTGCCACCAACAACGTACCGCTGATAATCGCGACTCGCCCCAAGGTTTGCATGGTGGTGTGCGCGAGCACAATTTGTTCTTTGGGTAGCGGCTGATTTTGCTCATTGAAACGATCTACTGCTTCTACCGTCATCGCATCAGCGACAATGTCCTGCATGACATAACCGATCGGTGCCAGTAGCGATGCCAAAATATACCAATCTTCGGCAGGCATCAGATGGGTCATAAACTCAAGGTCAGACAGCAAGTTCGACATAATCAGCAAACTTACCCCAATCAATGCCGCGCCCAGATAAATCAATCCGGCTTTGTAACGCCAGAGTAAATCCACCAGATGACCGAGCGGCATTTTCAACGCCCAAGGCAGCATAACCCAAAAGCTTAACGTCGCCAGAAATTCAGCAGACAGACCGAGATATTCTTTAACAAAAAACGTCCCGACAATGCCGGTTAAACCGGAAATACCCGCAGCCAGATAAACCATCAGCGGTGGCACGTAACTCATGCGCATCTGCCGGGCGAGGTCGTAGATATTTCGATCCAACCAGCTTCGGCATAGCAGCAAAAATGTGGTTAATGTTGGTGCGTGACTATTGATTGGAGATTGATGCTTAGGCATGGCTTTTCCTTATCTATCAACGTGTTTCGTTAATAGTATCGTACTTTGGCTTTGGGCAAGCATACAACTAGATTGGGATACATAACGTGACTAGGCTGCGTTACCCCGGGATTTACGCAATAAGATATTGGGTTGAGAAAAGGTGAAAACCAAACTAGGCGACTTAATATTCTTCCCGTTGACTGTATTTTTCAGCCAACTGTAACAGCACAAACACTGCCCCAGTCCCGCCTGCTTTTACAGGAGCAGAGCAAAAGGCTTGAACGTCTTTATGTTGCCGCAGCCACAGGTTTAGGTGATTTTTTAAAATCGGCTGGTTATCGGGTGAGCGGTAGCCTTTGCCGTGAATGATATGCACGCAGCGGCAGCCGCCTTCTACGCAAGCATGCAAAAAATGCAGTAATTGCCGCTTGGCATCATTGCTGGTCAAGCCATGTAAATCAATTTCTGCATCCAGTCCGAACTGTCCCTTGCGCATTTTCTTGAGCACATTGTGTTGCAGCCCGTCGCCAAGAAAGCTTAATGAATCTTCTTGGCCGACATTGTCGAGGTCTAATTGCGCGGTGTTCAGGTGTTCATTAATATCAACGTGACGCGATCTGGGTTTAAATCGAGGTGGTTTTTCGGCATTTAACACGACCTTGTCGTTCTTGACCGCGCGCACAGCGCCGATGCTTTCACGAAACAAATCACGATCTTCTGGGGGCAGGCTTTTTTTTGTCACGAAAGCTGATTTTGTGGGGTATTGTTGCTAAGATGGCGAATTTTATAGCTTATTTGGCTTTAGAGCGATTGATAATGCACATTTTGTTAAGTAATGATGATGGTTATCTGGCTGAAGGATTGGTGACATTGGCCGACGCATTACGCGGACATGCGCAAATTTCGGTGGTGGCACCGGACCGGAATCGTAGCGCGGCGAGTAATTCGTTAACGTTGGAAATGCCGTTACGCGCTCATTACGAGAGCAATGGCTTTATTAAAGTAGACGGCACGCCCACGGATTGCGTGCATCTGGCAATTACCGGCTTGTTACAACAAGAGCCGGATATGGTGTTTGCCGGGATCAATCATGGTTCTAATCTGGGTGATGATGTGTTGTATTCCGGTACGGTTGCCGCAGCCACCGAGGGGCGGTTTTTAGGCTTACCGGCGGTGGCCATATCGTTAGTTGGAAGTAATCCAACGCATTTTGCAACAGCTGCGCAGGTGGCGGTGACTTTATTAAAACGCTTACAAGATCAGCCCTTGCCGCAAGATACTATTTTGAATGTTAATGTGCCGGATGTGGCTTATAGAGATTTAAAAGGCTTTCATGCGACACGATTGGGGCAACGCCATAAAGCCGAGCCAGTCATTAGTAGCAAAGATCCACGTGGGCGCAGTATTTACTGGGTAGGACCGCCGGGTGGTGAGCAAGATGCAGGTCCGGGGACTGATTTTTATGCCGTCAATGCGGGCTATGTTTCGGTGACGCCATTACAAATTGATTTAACTTGGTATGAGCGGATCAACGATTTAAAGGCATGGTTGCCTGGGGAAAACAATTTATGATCAAAAGCCTGCAAGGCATAGGCATGACCTCGCGGCGAACTCGCGAACGGATGATTAAACGCTTGTCGGAGCAGGGCATTCGTAATAATAAAGTGTTGGATGTAATGGTGGATACGCCGCGACATATTTTTATGGATGAAGCATTGGCGAGTAGAGCTTACGAAGATACTGCCCTGCCTATTGGTTACAATCAGACCATTTCCCAGCCTTATATTGTGGCGAAAATGACTGAGCTGCTACTGGAAAAATCCGGCACGTTGCATAAGGTTTTGGAAGTGGGTACCGGTTGCGGCTATCAAACGGCACTGCTGGCCCAGTTGGTCGATCATGTTTACACGGTAGAAAGAATCTTGCCGTTACAACAGAAAGCCAAAGATCGTTTGTGGACCTTAAAACTAAAAAATGTCAGTTATCTACACAGCGACGGTGGTTGGGGATGGCCGGAACATGCACCGTTCGATGGCATTTTGGTGGCGTGTGCGCCTCCTGAAATTCCGGATATGCTGTTGCAACAACTGGCAATTGGTGGGGTAATGGTTATTCCGGTGGGTAGGGCCGGAAATCAGGCCTTACAACGAGTGACTCGTACCGACAGTGGTTATGAGCTTGAACAGCTTGAACCGGTCAGTTTTGTGCCGTTTTTATCAGGAAAGGGATAGAGTTATGTTTCAAAAACTTTACGATAAAGCCATGCAGTGGTCCAGACATCGCCATGCAGAAAAAATTCTTTGTGTAGTAAGTTTTGCGGAATCGTCGTTTTTTCCGGTGCCGCCCGATGTCATGTTGGGGCCGATGGCGTTGGCACGACCAGATAAAGCCAAGCGTTTTGCTTTGTTATGCACCTTGGCTTCGGTTGCAGGCGGCATGTTCGGTTATGCCATCGGTTATTTTTTATTTGATGCCATTTTGCCTTGGCTGGAATCTAGCCACTATTGGGACAGTTACCAATTGGCAAAAAGCTGGTTTGAAAAGTGGGGTTTTTGGGCGGTATTTGTGGCCGGTTTTTCGCCCATTCCTTACAAAGTGTTCACCATTGCTGCCGGCGCACTAAACATGGCATTTTTGCCGTTTGTCGCCGCCTCTTTCATCGGTCGGGGAGCGCGTTTTTTCTTGTTGGCGATGTTACTCGCTTATGGCGGCGAAAAATTGGACGCCAAACTCCGCGAATATATGGATAGACTGGGTTGGGCAGTCGTGGCTGTGGTGATTATCGGCGTTGGTGTTTATAAGTTTTTCTTTGGCTAAGAGCCGCACAGACCTACGAGTTTTTTAAATTACGTAGGTTTTTGATCTCAATTCACTTTTTCAACTTTAATCAAAATATGCATCTGGCTAGTACCGGTTTGTCGAATGTTGGCAGACCTGCCGGAACTTGATTGCGAGCTATTTTCAGTGATCCCCCCTAGTTCCACCCATTCGCCCAAGTTGACGCGCAGACTCGATTGCGCGGCTTGGCTGTGAATAACGCCTCTTGAGCCCATCCGTTCCGACCATGGCGATACTTCTAGTGTCACTTGGTCGCCAGTTAATCTTGGTACGACGGCAAAACCGGTACTGGTATCGACGAATTCGGTGTTAGTGGCTATTGTTGGATAGCCGTAACCCGAGCTGTAAGTTTGCACATTTTGTACCGGAGTGCTGTTGCCGATTTTAATAACCGCGGCATTACCCTCCAGCGTTCTTATGGATTGGGTGTTTGCTCGAGTCGTTTTGTCCTGGGTTTGATATACATGCCCGGTAAATGCGCCCGTTGCTTTCGAAGGGGCATTGGCTGGAATGGTGACCCGTGCTCGGGCGGCGGCGTTGAGTTCATCAGCACTTATCTGACTGTTTTGTAAAACGGTGATAAGCAAATTGTGCTGGCGACTATCCAGAGAGCTGATTAAGGATTTTATTTCGGCAAGCCGTTCCAATGAGGTTTTGACTATCAAATTGGAGCCATCGGCAATCACTTGATCGTTTTCATCCAGCAGAGGTTGAAGCAAGGGTTGTATTTCGGCAGCGGGTCGATTATTTACTTGGATGACTTCCAGAATCATCTCGGCCCGGCATGGGGCGTTGCCGATTATGGCACTGATAAAGGCTATTAATAGCTGCTTTTTCACGGTGAATCTCCTAATTAAAAGGAGTGAGATTTGTAAGTACTTGTTGGCTATCAAGCGATAGCCAACAAGTTTTTTACATATTAAATGCCGTCGTAGAGAGCCAAATATTGTTTGGCACTTTGTTGCCATGAAAAATCCTTGCTCATGCCGCGAGCTTGGATTCTTTTCCAAGCGACAGGATTCTGATACAGCAACAACGCTCGTTTGATGGCTTCCAGCAATGAACCAGGGGTGGCTTCGTTAAAAACAATGCCGCTGGCGGTGTCATTGGCAATGGTTTCCGGTAACGCATCTTCCACTGTATCCGCCAAGCCGCCGGTTTTCCTGACAATTGGCAAGGTGCCGTAACGCTGGCTGTACATCTGATTCATGCCGCAGGGTTCAAAGCGTGAGGGCATGATAAACAAATCGGCACCGGCCTCAATGCTATGTGAAAGCGCTTCGTCATAGCCAATGGTTACAGATAATTTGTCCGGGTAAGCCACAGCCAGCTCTTGCAGTTTTAGTTCTATTGCATGATCGCCACTGCCTAATACTGCAAATTGCACGGGCATTGCAATTAACTCAGGTAAATATTGGAGCAATAAATCAATGCCTTTTTGTTCTACCAGACGAGTGATTACCCCAAACACTGGAATAGCACTGTCAACCGGCAGCCCAAGTCTTTGCTGCAAAGCGGTTTTATTAGCAGCTTTACGTTCTAAAGAATGTACATCGTACTGTTGGCTGATAAGCGTATCGGTAGCCGGGTTCCATTGATCAACATCAATGCCGTTGATGATGCCGATTAACGAAGCATTGCGATAAGTTAATAAGCCATCCAAGTTGTAACCCAGCTCTGGGCTTTGAATTTCTTTGGCATAGGTAGGGCTGACGGTGGTGATCCGATCCGAATATACCAAGCCGCCTTTGATAAACGATAACAGGCCATGAAACTCTAGCCCATCCGGCGTCCATAACCGGCCGGGCAAATTTAGACTGTAAAATTTGTTGGCTGGAAATAATCCCTGGTAGGCCAGGTTATGAATAGTAAAGACGCTGGCAGGCCGATAGTCTTCAAATGACAGCAGGGCAGGTACCAGGCCGGTTTGCCAGTCGTTGCAATGTACAACATCCGCTTTCCAGTCCAGATTGGCTCTATTCATGGCGACTTCAACGGCAATTCGGCAAAACAGCGCAAAGCGTTCGGCATTATTTGCCCGATCATTGCCTGTTTCGTCAATATAAGGGTTGCCTGGATGACCGAAATATTCTGGTTGATCAACCAGCCAAACTTTAACTGCTGAATCCTGGAGTTGTGTTTCCAGAATGTTAACGGACATGTTATCAACGCGCAGAGACGTCAAAAAATGGATCTCACCGCTAGCCTTTAACGACTGATAATTAGGGATGATTAAACGCACGTCCTGACCCAGCTCTGCCAATGCCTTGGGCAAACTGCCGGCGACATCGCCAAGACCGCCGGTTTTAATCAGCGGGTGGGCTTCACTGGTGACGAAGAGTATTTTTTTCATATGATTCTTTACGATCACTTTAAAGTTTAAGGATAACTGCTCCCAGCGGCGGTAACGTCAGGTTGACGGAATGCAACTGGTTCATCCAAGCAATGGGTTCAGACAACACCGCGCCGTTGCCGGTGTTACTACCCGCATAGAAACTGGAGTCGGAGTTGAAGATTTCTGTGTATGTGCCTGGGTGCGGCACGCCGATGCGATAAGCCTCTCTGACGACTGGCGTAAAATTGAGTACGACAATTAAGTCTTCGTGATCACTTTTACGGCGGTAACTGATGACAGATTGTTGCAGGTCGTGGCAATCGATCCACTCAAAGCCTTTGCCTTCAAAATCATATTGGTACAAAGCCGGATGGGTTTTGTGCAAATGATTAAGATCTTTTAACAGCGTTTGTAGGCCTTTGTGGTGTGGGTAATCGAGAACGTACCAATCTAAGGCTTTATTAAAATTCCATTCAGTGCCTTGGCCGAATTCGCAGCCCATAAACAACAGTTTTTTACCTGGGTAGGTGTACATCAAAGTGTACAAGAGCCGTAGGTTGGCAAAGCGTTGCCATTCATCGCCAGGCATTTTGTTGAGTAACGAGCCTTTGCCATGGACCACTTCATCATGAGAAAACGGCAGGACAAAGTTTTCAGTAAAAGCGTACAGCATTCCGAAAGTGAGTTGATCGTGATGGTATTTGCGGTGAATCGGCTCTTGTTGAATATACGACAAGATGTCATGCATCCAACCCATGTTCCACTTCATGGAAAATCCTAAGCCGCCGGTCCACGTCGGGCGGGTGACTTGTGGCCAGGAAGTGGATTCTTCCGCCATGATTACTGTGCCCGGCTGCTGATCGTGAGTGACGGCGTTAAGCTCGCGCAGAAAATCAATCGCTTCCAGATTTTCGTTGCCGCCGTATTGATTAGGAATCCAATCATTGTCTTCGCGTGAATAATCCAGATAAAGCATGGACGCCACCGCATCGACACGTAGGCCATCGATGTGAAACTCTTCTAACCAAAAAATGGCGCTGGCTAGCAGGAAGTTTTTCACCTCATTGCGACCATAGTTGTAGATCAATGTACCCCAATCGCGATGTTCGCCTTTGCGAGGATCTTCGTGTTCGTAAAGAGCGCTGCCGTCAAAGCGGGCAAGCGCAAAAGCATCTTTGGGAAAATGTGCGGGAACCCAATCTAAAATGACGCCAATGCCATTTTGGTGGCAGGTGTCGACAAAATAGCGAAAATCGTCCGGGCTACCGTGTCGACTGGTAGGGGCGAAATAACCGGTGGTTTGATAACCCCAAGAACCATCATAGGGATGTTCGGTTATTGGCAATAGCTCAATATGAGTAAAGCCCAGGTTTTTTACGTAGTCGATGAGCTGCTTGGCTAGGTCACGGTAATTGAGAAAGTTGCCAAGCTTATCGCGTTGCCATGAGCCTAAATGGACTTCATAGACAGACATGGGTTGATGCAGCCAATTATGTTTTTTGCGCTGATCAAGCCATTGTTCGTCTTGCCAGCTGTATGCCTGATTATCGACAACAATGGAAGCCGTGCTGGGACGAAATTCAAATTGCTGGCCGTAAGGATCTGTTTTTAATAGAACTTCCTGGCTGGCGCGATTTAATATTTCAAATTTATACAGACTGCCAGTGCCTATGTTGGGAATAAATAACTCCCAAATACCACTGCCGCCCAAACTGCGCATCGGATGGCTGCGACCATCCCAGCGATTAAAATTACCGACTACACTGACTCTGCCTGCATTGGGCGCCCAGACAGCAAATAAAACACCGTCGATGCCGTCCACTTGATGTAAATGGCCGCCCAGTTTTTTATAAATATGCCAGTGTTTACCTTCGCCAAACAGATGCTGATCAAACGCCGGAAATTGGGGGGGGAAGTCATAAGGGTCATAGTGCTCGTGGTGCTGACCATCTTTGTCCCTCCATGACAATTTATAATGTGCTGGCAATTCTTCTTGTTCAGCGTAGTATTCGAAAAAATCTGACCCAGGGATGCGCGAAAAAGCAGGGCCGTTGTCGGCAAAGCTGACAGTTTCAGCATAGGGCAGATAAACCTTTACTCGGATTTGATCCTTTTCCGGGTGGTGGCTGGTAATCGAAGCAGCTGGTCGAGCGTCATTTGAACTTCGGTGACGATTATCATTTGAAATTGGGTGGCGACCCAATATTGAAAAAGGATCATGGTGTCTTGCTTCCATGATTTTTATAGCATCAGCATCAAACGCACTTAAAGATTGCTTTTTCACTATGAACCGCCTTTGCGTAGTAGGATAATAAACCCGCGAATCTTAACAAAAATAAGCAGTCGTTGTGAGCCTTTCCACATGGAGATAAAAAATGTCAGACCAAAATAATCCAAGACATGATCGATTCATTAGCCATTTAACACGTAATACCATTGCGTTGATATTGGCAGGCGGCCGAGGGTCACGATTGCATAACATGACGGATTGGCGGGCCAAGCCGGCTGTGCCGTTCGGTGGCAAATTTCGTATTATCGATTTTCCTCTGTCGAATTGCATGAACTCAGGCATCCGCAAAATTTGCATACTTACACAATACAAGGCGCACTCCTTAATCCGGCATGTTCAGCAAGGCTGGGGATTCTTGCGTGGTGAATTTGGCGAATATGTTGATTTGATGCCTGCACAACAAAGGCATCATGAGGATTCTTGGTACAAAGGTACCGCCGATGCAGTTTTTCAAAATATCGATATTTTACGTAGTCGCAATCCCCAGCATGTGTTGGTGCTTGCTGGTGACCATATATACAAAATGGATTACGGCGCAATGCTTGCCGATCATGTGGAAAAAAATGCTGATTTGACTATCGGCTGTATTGAAGTGTCTTTGAAAGAAGCCAGCGCTTTTGGTGTGATGGATGTTGATGCAAATCGCAGGGTTAAAGCCTTTGTGGAAAAGCCTGAGCATCCGCCGCTAATGCCGGGTAGAACTGATACTGCCTTGGCCTCTATGGGTATTTATATTTTTAATGCCGGCTTTTTGTTTGAGCAATTAATTAAAGATGCTGACACCAAAGGCTCCAATCATGATTTTGGCATGGATATTATCCCTGCTGTCATTGATAAGTATGTCGTCAATGCTTATCCGTTTTTAGACCTGCAAAGTGGAGTGCAAAGTTATTGGCGCGATGTGGGAACTATTGATGCTTATTGGGCTGCCAATATGGAGCTTATAGGCGTAAAACCAGACTTGAATTTGTATGATAAAACCTGGCCGATTTGGACCTATCAAGAACAAACGCCACCGGCTAAATTTGTCTTTGATAATGATAAACGACGCGGGTTAGCCGTAGATTCGATGGTTTCTGGAGGTTGTGTTATCTCAGGATCAAAGGTCAGGCATTCGTTGCTGTTTACTAATGTCAGGGTTAATTCTTACACCACCATACAAGATTCTGTCGTGCTGCCTGATGTCAATATCGCCCGGCATTGCCGGATTACTAAAGCGATCATTGAAAAGGGCTGTGAAATTCCTGAAGGTACAATAATCGGTGAAGATAGAGCAGAAGATGAAAGACGTTTTTTTGTTAGTCCTGGCGGAGTAGTTTTGGTTACTTCCGATATGTTGGGGCAACGTCGGCACTACGTTAGATAGTTTTAGTTAATCTGCATTTTTAAAAGAATAAAAAGGCAGTCACAGTAATTAGTATTTTGTTTGGGACTGCCTTTGATGAGAATAAAAAATAACAATAATTTGGATATGAAAAAACTGAAATTAGTATTGTGCTGGCATATGCACCAGCCGGAGTATAGAGATCTACAAACAGGAGAATTTAAGTTGCCATGGACTTATCTTCACGTCATTAAAGACTATGTCGACATGGTGTCATACTTAGAAGCAGTACCCAACGCTAAAGCGGTCGTCAACTTTGCGCCCATTTTGTTAGAGCAAATTGAAGAATACGCCAAACAAGTTACCTGCTATTTACACGACCGCATAGCTATCACTGATCCGTTGTTAGCGGCGTTGGTTGACCCTAGTATTCCAGCTGATCCTGAAGCCAGATTAAAGCTTATCAAAGATTGCATGCGCGCTAACCGGGAAAGGCAGGTTAATCGTTATCCCGCTTTTAAAAAGCTGGTAGAAATGGCGGAGTGGTTGGAACAACATTACGAGGGACTCAGTTATATTAATTCTCAATTTATCAGTGACATATTGGTTTGGTATCACCTCGCGTGGATGGGCGAAACGGTTAAATTAACTGATATTAGGATTAAGCACCTGATAGATAAAGGCTGCGGCTACACCTTGCACGACCGTATTGAAATCGTGGAAGTTATCGGTGAACAACTCTCTAATGTGCTGTTGCGTTATAAGGTTTTAGCCAGAAAAGGTCAGATTGAACTGTCTGTTACGCCTTATGCTCACCCTATCATGCCATTATTGCTGGATATTCATACTGCGCATGAAGCCATGCCGAATGCGCCGCTGCCAGAATTGGATGTCTATCCAGGAGGTGAGGAGCGGGTGAAATGGCATCTTGAAAAAGGTGTGCAAACCTTCAAACGCTTTTTTGGGTTTAAGCCTCAAGGATGTTGGCCTTCCGAGGGTAGTATTAGTCAGCAAACGCTAAAGATTTTAGGTGATTTTGGTTTTAGCTGGGCAGCCAGTGGCGGCACGGTGCTGCGGAATAGTTTGCATCTGCCGGAAAATGACAAGTCCACGAGCGTGCATCATCCATTTCATTTAAAAGGCACGGATATCGCCTGTTTTTTTCGTGACGACGGCTTGTCCGATCTAATTGGTTTTGAGTATTCCAAGTGGCATGCTGATGATGCTGTCGCCGACTTGATCCATCACATTGAAGCAATTGGCAGCAATCGAACTGCTGATTCGGTCGTTTCTATTATTATGGACGGGGAAAATGCCTGGGAATATTTTCCAGCCAATGGCTATTACTTTCTGAGTGCCTTGTACAAACAACTCGCTAATCATCCAACTATAGAATTGACTACTTTTTCTGAGTGTTTAGAAAACAAAGTTGAAGTTAAGCCATTGGCAAAATTAGTTTCCGGGAGCTGGGTATATGGCACGTTCTCAACTTGGATAGGTGATGCTGATAAAAACCGGGGTTGGGATATGTTAGGTGACGTCAAGTGGGCTTTTGATAAGGCTATTTCATCTGGCCGATTAAGTGCTGAACAAATCAAAGCGGCTGAGTTGCAGCTGGCAGTTTGCGAAGGGTCGGATTGGTTTTGGTGGTTTGGTGATTACAATCCTGGGGAAGCCGTCAGCAATTTTGAAAAGCAATTTAGGCTTAATTTAGCTAATTTGTATCGATTGCTGGGGGAGCAAGCTCCGGCTTACTTGGCGTTGTCATTCACTCAGGGATCGGGTGCGCCGGCAATGGGCGGTGCAATGCGCCCTGGCATAGAAGCGTGATTCGAGATGGCTACTGTAGATAATATTTTAAATCAACGCCGTGGCGGTATTTTACTGCACATTACTTCTTTACCGGGTGCCGGAGAAAATGGCGATCTGGGGCAGGAGGCTTATCATTTTGTAGATTTTCTAAACAGTACCGGTATCAGTGTTTGGCAGGTATTGCCTTTGGGGGTGACCCATGATGATGGTTCGCCCTATCAATGTTTATCAGCACATGCGGGGAGCCCGGCATTAATCAATATTGATTGGCTAGTGACGCAGGGTTGGTTGCAATTATCCGAGCAATGCCAAGAATGCCAAGGCACAATAAAATTTAATAAAAGCTGCTTGGTCACCAAAGCCTATGCCGGCTTTTTAGAGCGTGCAACCGCGCACGACAAAAATGATTTTGCGCATTTCTGTGACGAAAAAGCATTTTGGCTGGATGATTTTGCGTTATTTATGGCGCTAAAAAATGAATTCAATCAGCAATGTTGGAATCAATGGCCGGTACACTTCAAAGAAAGGCAAACTAAAGCCCTAAAAGAGGCACGGCGGCGGTTAAAAAATGAAATTGACGCGATCAGATTTGAGCAATACGTGTTTTATCGGCAATGGCTGGCACTGAAAAACTACGCTAATCAACATGGCGTTTATGTATTTGGTGACATTCCAATTTTTGTCGCTTATGACAGTGCCGATGTCTGGGCAAATCGTGAAGTGTTCAAGCTTACTGAATCTGGCGAAATGTCCGTTGTGACGGGGGTACCGCCAGATTACTTTTCAGCGACTGGGCAACGTTGGGGAAATCCTCACTATGACTGGAAATATTTGAAGAAAACCGGTTTTGAATGGTGGGTCGACAGATTACGAACCCAGATGGAGTTGTTCGATATTTTGCGAATTGATCATTTTCGTGGTCTGGAAGCAGCTTGGGAGATTCCAGCAAGCGAAGAGACCGCGATACATGGTGAATGGGTCAAAGCACCTGGAAAAGCATTATTAAAAGCCATTAAGTCAGCGCTTGGCCCAATACCTTTAGTGGCGGAAGATTTAGGTATTATTACCCCGGAAGTTGAAGAATTAAGGGATGAATTTAACTTGCCCGGGATGAAAATTTTGCAATTTGCGTTTGGAGGCGGCTCGGATAATCCTTATTTGCCAGATCACTATGTGAAAAATTGCGTGGCTTATACGGGTACTCACGATAACGATACGACTGTCGGATGGTCAAATCAGTTAAGTGAAGATGAGCGTCGCTATATCTATGAATATCTGGGTAATCCGCAAACTAGCTTGCATTGCGCACTTATGCACGCGGCGTTTTCATCCGTGGCTAACCTTGCCATTGTTCCGATGCAGGATGTATTGGAGTTAAATTCAGAACACCGAATGAACACGCCGGGAACTACTACAGGCAATTGGCGCTGGCGATTTGATTGGCATCAGTTGGGACAAGAGCGAGTTGACAGGCTGGCGCATTTAGTTGGATTGTTTCACAGAAAGTGACTTTTTACCGCCAAAAAAGTCACTTAGATTTTGGCGGTAATTTCTTCAATTAATCATCATCTTTCTTGGTTGTTTTTTTGGGGATTGGCAACAAAGGGATGTTGTAGCTGGTCAAAATGGCTTGAATTTGGCTGGATTTAGCGGCAATTAGTTTATCTAATGCTTCCTTTCTAGTTTTGTCACCATTTCTAACTCCCATAGCCACAGCAAAATCAAATTTTATGTCGGGCGTAGATTGCATAGGGATCGTTGCATAACTGTTTTTAGGGCTTTGCGAGGTTACGTAGGCAGCCAGCGGCCCCCATAAAATCACCATGTCTATTTTTTTTGCTTTTAGATCTTTTTCTATTTGCATGGCGATATTTTCATTATCGCCAGACATGGATTGGTAGGGGATACCCTGATCTAACAAGCCATTTTTTTGCATCCAGGTTGTACCGGGGCCACGGTCAAACATGGCAATTTTTAAAGCTTCTTGACGTTGAAGCGGCAAACTGGCTAATTGCTCGGCTTTTTTTATGTCATCCCAGCCACGGCCTTGGGCAATCAACAGTACGTAGGTTGAATTGTAGTAAGGCGCAGTAGTCAACGTCAGATCCGAGCCGGTAGGTACGCTCATTACTATGTCACACTTAAATTCAGTGCTGTCTACGGCATTTTCATCAACCGATGCATTCAACGTATTTCGGATAAAACCGATACGCTGTGGGAACCAAGTGTATTCAATAGGTTGTTTTAATTCTTTGGCAAAAAGTTCAGCGATTTTGTTTTCAAAGCCGTCGCGGTTTTTGCTTGAATAAGGTGGGTTGAGCGGGTCAGCGCAAACTTTAAACTTTTCTTCGCCCGACGCAGAGAATGCAGCTGCGGCTAGACATAGGCCTAAAAGCATTTTGTTGTATGAGTGAGTTTTAATCATCAATCTGTCCTTATATTTTTGGTGTTAATTGGGTTTAGTTTACTGCATATAAAGGTGGTAGCTAAGCAAAACTCAGGATTTATAATCATCCTGTCATTCATAGAATTTACAGCGAGCAACAGACTTGTAAATATTTGAAGATAAATTTTCAGCGGACTAATTCAATCATGCTTGCTTGCTTCTATACTTCTAGTCAGAGTCGCATCATTGGCGATTTATTAAATATGTGAAGAATTGGAGAGGAACTTGAGTAATTTAAATGAATTAATTAATAACATCATTGCTGATCCCGTGTTTCCTGAGGGGACTGCTTGGAAATTACGCTTATTTCAAGAGAATGAAGTCATTCTTCACGAAGGTGAGTTAGGTAAATCACTTTATATAGTACAAGAAGGCAAGTTACGAGTATCCGTATCTGTGGCATTGGAAGAGCGAAGAAAAGTCAGGCCTGGGATCTGCGATTTGGCTGTCGGGGATATTTTTGGTGAAGTTTCTCTCTATGAGGCAGGTATTCGTAATGCATCTGTTACCGCTGTTACCGACGGTAGTATATTGGAAATTGATGGAGTGCATTTGAGTGACTATTTGGACACACATGGCACAGTAGGGTATTTGTTTTATAAAGGGTTATTTGAAATTTTGATAAAACGACTGGCACTTGAAAATCATAGGGTTGAATCGCTATTGGCTTGGGGTCTTAAGGCTCATGATATTGAGAGGCATTTATCAGCATCATGATGATTTTATTAATTAGAATATTTGTGATTAAGATAGCTATGGTTGAAACACCGAAAAAGCTTAAAATGTGGCATCCTTAATAACTAAGGACAAGGTGGTTAAATGCGGTGCATAGCATTTGATTGTTAGTGATAGGTCTTGATAACACAACTCACATGAAGCAAAAAATTACAAAAGCAGTTTTTCCAGTTGCGGGTCTTGGTACCCGTTTTTTACCAGCAACAAAAGCCAGCCCCAAGGAAATGTTGCCAGTTGTGGATAAACCACTGATTCAATATGGTGTTGAAGAAGCTGTGGAAGCAGGTATCGATACCATTATTTTTGTTACTGGTCGAAGCAAGAATGCGATTGTCGACCATTTCGACAAAGCGTATGAGTTGGAAAACGAGTTAATGATTCGCGGTAAGACGGAAACATTAAGAATGATTCGGCAGATGATGCCGCCACATGTTTCTTTTGTTTTTATTCGTCAGGCAGAGGCGTTGGGCTTGGGTCACGCAGTACTCTGCGCTAAGAGTGTTGTCGGCGATGAACCTTTTGCAGTTATCCTAGCCGATGACTTGATCGAAAATGGAGACAACGGCTGCATGCTGCAAATGGTGCAGCAATATGAAGAAAATCAATGCAGTATTTTGGGTGTAGAAAAAGTCAATCCCGAAGAAACTGATAAGTACGGTATTGTTAAAACAAAGGAAGTTTCGTCTTCTGTGGGCGCAGTTGAGTTAATTATTGAAAAACCGGCGCCTGATCGTGCGCCTTCAAATTTAGCCGTAGTGGGACGCTACATCTTGACCCCAGCTATTTTTAATAAAATTGAAGAAACTGGTAAAGGCGCGGGTGGTGAAATTCAATTGACTGACGCTATTGCAGCCTTGATGACCGACGAACAAGTATTAGCTTATGAGTTTGAAGGTAAACGCTATGACTGCGGCTCAAAGCTTGGTTATTTGATGGCAACAGTTGAACATGGCCTGATGCATGAGGAATTAAAAGGTGATTTCCTAAATTACTTGAAAAATTTGGTTCTTGAGTAACTCAATATGTAAGGGTGGCTGATGCCACCCTTACGCTTATCAAACATAGAGTGCTTTCACGTCACTGCTACTACCGGCGCAAAACCGCCACCTGGAGTGCGAAAGTTAGTTGTCTGGCCTTGATATAAGCGGGCAATTGTCAATTGCGTTTCACCTTGATAAACGTACATCCGTAAATCAAATTTGAATTCAGCAATTTCATCGTTGATTTTTAAGTATCGCTTACTAGGTGGAACTAAAGTTTGCGCGACATAATCGTTTTGCAAAATTTCATCAAAGACACGATGAGTAAGCTTGTCGCCCCGGTAAGCTGCTTTGCTACCGTATCCCTTGGCAGGTTTAAAAAATAGCTGTTTGCGATTATGCCAGAGCGTGTCCGCGTCGGGGGGAGTGACGATTATTGTATGAGCAATTCCTGAAAGCAATGTGGCTCTAGTCGTATCGTCAAGACCTAATGCTTTGAGCGCCGATTCGTCTGTCAATAGGCTTAAATTTCTTTTATCAGCATACAGCGCGTGACTGAGTGGATGCGGTGTTACCACTACCGCGCCGTCCATGTAAGCATTACGCAGATCTTGGTGTTCAGGAGCTTCTAAGCTGAAATCGGTTAGGCGGTTATAAACTAGGTCGATGGGCTGTTGATCTAGCCAAAGCCGACCACTTTTAAAACTGAGTTCCGATGGGTCGCAAATAATCACCTTAAGTCCTTGCTGCTCAAATAAACGTTTGAAAAGTAAAAACTCTGGGAATAGATATTGTTGTTGAGGCGCTGTATCAACAATTGCAATACAGCGTAAAGGATATGAGCGTTCCTCGGATTCCCATTCAGCCAGGAACATTTTTAAAAATAGTTGTTCAGGATATTTGCTTTTGTTGGATCCTGAGTGGGAATGTTGGCAGTTTTTTTTGCTGGATTCCATAACGGCACTGAGTAACGCCCCGCCTGCATTGGTGTTAATTTCTATTAATTTTGGTCCGCTGGGACTTAAATGAAAATCGTAGCCAAAAAACACACCATGTGCTTTAGGTGTGAAATGGGCGGTGTATGGAGCGTATGCAAGTACATGCTCTTTGTAAGCTGGCAGAGCAATAACTTTCTCCACAGCTGTAATAATAGCTTTTTGCTTGGATAGGTTATCTGCCGTTACAAAAACTGCAGCTTCGGCAAAAAGATGAGCTCGTTGATCAGCAATTTCATGGCAAAGTTCGCTGCTTCCCCATAGAGTTAATTCATCGCATAGGGCTTTACGATTAAGATAAACGCATTGGCAAGTTTTATTTAGCAGTTCACTTTCTAGGTTGGTATTTGTTTCCGTTGCCGCTGGCGAGGTAGACGAAATAATCATTGCGAAACTATTGCTGTTGAACAAGATATAAGCAAGGAGGGCTTTACAGGTATTGTGCGTAAAGCATGAAAATTCTTAGAACAAGCGAGTCGCTAAGTTTTGAAGGGTGATTTCCTTGCTCCTGCGTGAAATCATCAAAACTTAGCGACGGTTAGATTGCTACGCAAGCCCCGGCTGTCCTGCTCCAATATCGTTTATCCACGACAAG
>Ga0208752_100011_pt1 | contig 141567 bp, 124 predicted proteins | sample LakWasMet27_LOW6_2_FD_183871 | JGI IMG/M metagenome (GOLD analysis project Ga0208752, IMG submission 183871) | Freshwater sediment methanotrophic microbial communities from Lake Washington under simulated oxygen tension - Sediment Metagenome... | ecosystem: Environmental > Aquatic > Freshwater... | reverse complement strand
GTTTTGGGCAAGAGGCGCTCAGGTTATAAATTTTTCTAACCTTTCCATAGCAATTCGTAAATTATCTATCGATGTTGTATAGGCAAAACGGATGTGTTGTTCGGCATGGTAATTGCCGAAATCCTTGCCGGGCGTTATCGCTACGCCTTCAGTTTCCAGAAAATCCAGCGCAAACTTGAAGCTGTCGTCGGTAAATTTGCTGCAATTGGCATAAATGTAAAATGCACCTTTGGGTTTAACTGGGCAATCAAAACCAAGTTCCAATAACCGTTGATAAAGAAAATTGCGTCTTTGTTCAAATTCACGCCGCCTGAGTTCAAGCAGATCTATCGTGCTAGGTTCAAACGCTGCCAGTGCGGCATATTGTGAGACTGTCGATGTCGCTATAAATATGTTCTGTGCAAGCTTTTCGGTCGCTTCAACATACGCTTCAGGAACCACCAGCCAACCTACTCGCCAACCGGTCATGCCAAAATATTTTGAAAAGCTATTGATGATAAAGACGTTATCGCTGAACTCCAGCGCGGTACTCGCTTGCGCGCCATAAACCAAGCCGTGATAGATTTCATCAGAGTAAAAACAGCCACCCAATTCAGTCACTGCGTGAACGGCCTGTTGTAAATCGAGTGGTGAAATCAGGGTGCCGGTGGGGTTGGAAGGTGAGGCGATCAAAGCTCCGCGGGTATTTTTTGTCCAATGTTGCTGAATCAGGTCGGCGGTTATTTGATACTGCGTTTGAGCGTCAACGGGAATAGTTTTTGCCTTGCCTGCAAATAGACTGGCAAAGTTGCTGTTACAGGGATAGCAAGGATCCGCCATCAGTAGCTCTTCACCTGGATTTAGACTGACACCTAGTGCTAATAACAGCGCGCCTGAGGCACCGGGGGTGACGAAGATACGATGCTTAGCAACTGATACGCCATAGTGTTGGCGATAAAAATCAGCAATTTTTTCACGCAATTCCGGAAGGCCTGCGGCCGCGGTATATTTCACTTGGCCGGTCTGTAAGTGTTTGATACCGGCGTCAATAATGGGTTGCGGTGTAGCAAAATCCGGTTCGCCAATTTCCATATGAATAATATTTTTGCCTTGCGCTTCCAATTGCTTGGCGCGTTGCAATAATTCCATTACATAAAACGGTGAAATCTCATGGATTCGATTTGCTACTTGGTGTTCTAACATGTCAGGCCTTGAATTTATAAAGCTCCCGATCATATCAATAAACCTTGCTATCAATTTACTATTCTGCTAAAAATGCGCGGTTTTTAACCTTGCCTTGGGAGTTAATGGATGACTGATAATTCTAAAGCCGTTGCATCACCTTTTAGTTTTGCGCCTTATATAGAAAAAGACGGTGAAGAATACATGAATGGGCCTCAATTGAAGCATTTTGAGACCATTTTAAAAAACTGGAAATCTGAATTAATGCATGAAGTTGATCGCACTGTGCATCATATGCAGGACGATGCGTCTAATTTTCCTGATCCTAATGACAGAGCGTCACAAGAATCTGAATTCAGTTTGGAATTAAGAACGCGTGATCGCGAACGTAAGCTCATCAAAAAAATTGATGAAGCACTGAAATCTATTGAAGCAGGCGACTATGGTTTTTGTGAGTCTTGCGGCATAGAGATTGGTATTCGTCGCTTGGAAGCTAGACCAACAGCGACATTATGTATCGATTGCAAAACCCTTGATGAGATTCGCGAAAAACAAATGGGCTAAGTTCTCTTGTTGTGTCTGACGCACAACTATATGTAGGCCGGTTTGCCCCGTCTCCAACCGGCCCGTTGCATGTAGGCTCAATTTACACAGCCCTGGCAAGCTTTCTTGATGCTCGTTCCCATCAGGGCCAATGGCTGTTACGCATTGATGATCTTGATACTACTCGCAACATCAAAAATTCCGCTGATAACATACAGACAACCCTGGAGACATTTGGGTTGACTTGGGATCAAGCGGTTTATTATCAAAGCCAGCACCTTAGTGACTATCACGAATTTCTTGCCGAGTTAAATCACCAACAGTTACTTTACCCCTGTAGTTGTAGCCGTAAGACTTTGTCTACTTTGCCATCTGATATTTATACTGGCTTGTGTCTGAATCAACCGGTGTTACCTGATACACCACATGCAATACGCATCCAAACCGATCAACGTATTATTGCCTTTGACGATGAGTTGCAAGGCCTTATTACACACTCTCTGGCTGAGCAGCATGGTGATTTCATATTAAAGCGTAAAGACCTGATCATCGCTTACCAATTTGCGGTCGTTGTTGATGACTACTTGCAAGGCGTCAATCATGTGGTCCGAGGCTGCGATTTACTTGATGTCACGCCCAGGCAAATCTATTTACAGCAAGTGTTTAAATTCATTACGCCCAGCTACATGCATGTGCCCGTGATTGTCGATGCCGAAGGTCATAAGCTCAGCAAGCAAACATTGGCTCAGGCGGTAGATACCCACTCTCCCAGTCAGTTGATTTTTAAATTGCTGGGATTATTAAAACAACACCCACCTATTGAATGCCAAAATGCGCCAGTCAGCGAACTTCTCGATTGGGCACAACAGCATTGGAACCCAGCGGCCTTAAAAGGTACCGTACAATTGGCTGTGGCAGGCTAGTTGCCGTCTTTCCAAATTCAGGATAAATCATGTCAGATAATAAAGTGTATGCCGTAAATCCTAGCGTTGCCGCCAACGCACACATTACTGCCGACAGCTATAAAACTATGTATAAGCAGTCAATAGATGACCCTGAAGCGTTTTGGGCGGAACGAGCCGAGCAGTTTTTAGACTGGAGCAAGCCTTGGCATACGGTCATGGATTGTGACTTTGGTAAAGGTCATATTCGCTGGTTTGATGGCGGCGAACTTAACGTTAGTGTTAATTGTGTAGACAGGCATTTGGCAACCCGCGCTGATCAGGTCGCAATTATTTGGGAAGGCGATAATCCTACGCAGGATAAAAAAATAACTTATCGGCAATTGCATGAGCAGGTCTGCCGATTTGCTAATGTTTTAAAGAATTTAGGTGTCAAAAAAGGCGACCGCGTCTGTATCTATTTACCGATGATTGCCGAAGCGGCTACCGTAATGCTGGCATGTACTCGTATCGGTGCTGTGCATTCCATTGTTTTTGGTGGATTTTCTGCCGAAGCCTTAAAAGACCGGATTATCGATGCTGACTGTCGCTACGTAGTTTGTGCCGATGAAGGTTATCGTGGCGGCAGAACTCTTCCTATAAAAGCCAATGTCGACCAGGCTGCGGCAGGTTGCCCGCAGCTGGAAAAAGTCATTGTGATAAAAAATACCGGTAATCCCGTTGCTTGGCATGAGCTACGAGATGTCTGGTATCACGACGCAATGGCAACGGCGTCAAGTGATTGCCCAGCCGAGCCGATGGCTGCGGAAGATCCATTATTCATCTTGTATACCTCAGGTTCCACGGGTAAACCCAAAGGCGTGTTACACACTACCGGCGGCTATTTGCTTTATGCTGCGATGACCCACAAATATGTGTTTGATTATCACGATGGCGATATTTACTGGTGTACCGCCGATATAGGCTGGATTACCGGTCACTCGTATATGATTTACGGGCCGTTATGTAACGGTGCGACTACGTTGATGTTTGAAGGCGTGCCTACTTATCCTGAAGCGGATCGATTCTGGCGCGTTATTGATAAGCATCAAGTGACTATTTTTTACACGGCACCCACGGCCATTCGTGCGTTGATGGCGCAAGGTAATGAGTTTGTCACTCGCACTAATCGCAGCAGTTTGCGATTGCTGGGTAGCGTTGGCGAACCGATTAATCCGGAAGCATGGGAATGGTATTACCACGTCGTTGGTGAAGCGCGTTGTCCGATTGTTGATACGTGGTGGCAAACAGAAACCGGCGGTATTTTGATTACGCCGTTGCCAGGTGCCATTGCTTTAAAACCCGGCTCGGCCACATTGCCGTTTTTTGGCATAAAGCCGGAAATTGTCGATAACGAAGGGCGTGTTTTAGAAGGCGAATCCGAAGGTATTTTAGTGATTGGCCGCTCTTGGCCTGGTCAAGCACGCACTATTTATGGAGATCATCCGCGCTTTATCGACACGTATTTCAAAAATTATCCCGGCTATTATTTTGCCGGTGACGGTGCGCGTCGGGATAAAGACGGCTATTACTGGATTACCGGGCGTGTTGATGATGTGCTCAATGTTTCCGGACACCGAATGGGTACTGCAGAAATTGAAAGTGCTTTGGTGCTGCATGAACATGTTGCCGAAGCAGCCGTGGTCGGTTATCCGCACAACATTAAGGGGCAGGGTATCTATGCCTATGTCACGCTGAATGTCGGAGTGCAACCTTCGGAGCAGCTACGGCAGGAATTGATTGAATTGGTCAGAAAAGAAATTGGCCCGATTGCGCATCCTGACATCATCCAATGGGCGCCGGGATTACCGAAAACTCGTTCGGGTAAAATTATGCGACGTATCTTACGTAAAGTGGCGGCTAACGAAATTGATAGTTTGGGTGATACGTCGACGTTGGCGGATCCTTCCGTCGTCGATGAAATTATTGACCATCGAGCTAATAAATAAATTAGACATTCGAGTCTGATTTTGGCTGTGCGCAGATTCTCTCGGCATCGTTTGGCATTAATGGACAGGCTGAAGCGTGTCGCGTTATATGCTGCCTATGGTTTTGTGTTGTCATCGGTGGGCTTATGTTTGCTGTTCCGTTGGGTGCCGCCACCAACATCGATGTTCATGCTCTATCGGCATATTGAAGATCTTGCCGATAAAGGGACTTTTAAATATATTGAATACAACTGGGTTAGTGCCAAAGCCATCTCCCCGAGCGCAGGGTTGGCTGTAATTGCGGCCGAAGATCAGCGTTTTTTTCAGCATTCAGGGTTTGATTTGCATGCCATTCAATCTTCAATTGATGTCTATATGGACGGCGGTAAGCTCAGAGGTGCCAGTACTTTGTCGCAGCAAGTGGCTAAAAATTTATTTCTAGTTCCGTCTAAAAGTTTTATTCGTAAAGGACTGGAAGTCTGGTTTACAGTTTTGATTGAAGTGTTGTGGAGTAAAGATCGGATTTTGGAGGTATATTTGAATATTGCCGAATTTGGTGATCATTTGTTTGGCGTGGAAGCTGCCAGCCAAAATTATTTTGGTAACTCAGCCAAACAATTAAGTCGCCCGCAGGCGGCGTTACTGGCAGGGACGTTGCCCAACCCCATTGTTTTGCAAGCCAGGCGACCATCAAGTTATTTACTTAAGCGACAACATTGGATTCTCAGGCAAATGCAAAATTTAGGTGCAACAAGTTATCTAAAAAGCCAGTGAACTTTATGAACTCAGTTGATTTATAACGCTATAATATTCACGAAAATCAAGTACGCCCGTATAAAGTTATCTAAAACCGAGATTGATCAATCATGACCATGTATATCACCCATTTTAAACACCGTCTTTTAATCAGCAGCCTAGCGATTTCAGCCGCTTTATCCGGTTGTGCCACTACCGGCGAAGAGGTGAAAAATGAGGATCCCTGGCAAGGGTGGAATAAAGGCACTCAATCGTTTAACGATAAAGTCGATGATGCGGTGCTGAAACCTGTGGCAAAAGGCTATTTAAAAGTGACTCCGGATCCTGTTGATCAAGGGATTACTAACTTTTTTAGCAATCTTAATGACATCGGTGTGACAGTTAATGACTTCTTACAATTTAAACTGACTCAAGGTGGGATGGACGCCAGTCGTTTTCTGATCAATACCACAGTCGGCGTTGCCGGTATTTTTGATGTGGCGAAGATGATTGATTTGCCTAAACACAATGAGGACTTTGGTCAGACTTTGGGTTTTTGGGGTGTACCTTCTGGTCCTTATTTGGTGTTGCCATTTATGGGGCCTAGTTCTCCTCGTGAAGCCGTTGGCAGCATTGGCGATGCGTTATTAAATCCCCTTACTTACACCTTTGCTTTTGCTGGCGCCGGCGCAGCCGTGAGTGCAATTAATGTCGGCGCAAAAGCAGTTGATGTTACCGATACTCGCGCAGGATTATTAACTACCGAAAAAATTGTTGATGAAGCTTCGGTAGACCGTTATGGCTTTATTAAAAATTCTTATCAGCAGCGTCGTGAAAGTCTGGTGCATGACGGCAATATGGCTGAAGAAGACGAAGTGCAGTTAGAAGACATTGATGAGCCTTCATCTTCAAGTCCTGCTAAAAAACCTGTGGTCTCCAATCAAAACGTTAAAACACAAAATAGTACTCCAGCGCCAGTTATCGATAACTCTGGATTACCACCAGTAATTGATAACTCCAGGCATATGCTGGAATTATCCTCTCCTGACAAATAAATTAAGTTCTATCAGCCAAAGATGACCTGCTTTTAACGTGATCATCTTTGGCTTTTCTTTTAAGGAAAGTTTGGTAGTAATTGTTAGTGCCAAGATTACTTTAGCTTTTACTGATAAAAATCATTTTTAATGTCAAAACAGCCTCCTTTGCGTCCGGAACATGATCATCAGCAATGTGTCAGTAAAGCCTTAGGCACAGCCGAACAGTTATGTATGCTTCGCGGCGTGCAACTTACTCCCATTCGTCACCAGGTATTAGAATTGATCTGGGATAGTCATAAAGCTGTTAAGGCGTATGAGTTACTGGATCGCATTAGACCGCTTCAGCAAGCCGCAAAGCCTGCAACCATTTACCGAGCGCTGGATTTTTTGATTGAACAAGGTCTTGTTCATCGGGTTGAAAGTTTAAATGCGTTTGTGGGGTGCCATTGTTCAGGGCAACAGCATGAGCAATTGTTGCTAATTTGTAAGCAATGTCAGGAAGTTGAAGAACGATCTGCTGCTGACGTGATGAAAACTCTTGCACAAGAAGCTGAACAGGCAGGATTTATAATTCATAGCAAAGCTATTGAAATTCATGGTATTTGCGCTAAATGTGCAAGTAAATCTCAGTTGTAAAGTCCACCCCTCATGCGCTTGAAAGCGTAACTTTTTAAAGTTACTGTGCGCTTGATGTCATAAAAATTTGTAAAAATAGCTATTGGTCTTCTTTGAAATTGTTATATTATAACATATCTATATTAAGTGGGATCTCTATATGGGTATTGCCACAGTAATGTTCGGGCTCTTCAAATTGATAACCTTGGATGTCAGATGAACAAAAAACTTAGTTTTATTCTCTTATCAATCAGTAGTCTGGTCGCACATGCCGATGCTGATAGTGCTATTGATAAACAAAAAAAATCGGCAGTCTTGAATCAGGAAAACGATGTTAAAGAACTTGATGAGGTAGTCGTTGTCAGTACGGCCTTAAAACACGCGACCTCAAAATCTGCTAAACCGGTCACTGTGTTGTCCGGTGATCTGTTGCGCAGCAAAGTGGGTAGTACCATTGGCGAAACGTTAAAAAACGAACTTGGCATTACTACGCAATCGTTTGGTTCTGGGGTAGGTACGCCGGTAATTCGAGGCCAGGCTGGTCCCCGAGTTAGGGTAATGCAAAATAGCATGGGCAATAATGATGCGTCTTCGCTAAGCCCTGATCACGCCAATGGTGTAGAGCCGATTTTGGCGGAGCGGGTTGAGGTGCTGCGCGGCCCAGCAACATTGTTATATGGCAACGGTGCAATTGGCGGAGTTGTTAATGTCATTGATAATCGTATTCCTGAGGTCGTACCCGATAAGTTGGTCGGCGGGGCAGGTGAGCAACGGTATGATTCTGTGACTAACGAAAGCGCCAGTGCTCTTAAGTTGGAAGGTGGCAAGAATGGCTGGGCTTATCATTTTGACGGTTTTTACCGTGATCAAGGTAATACTCATATTGGTGGGCGGGCAATTGACGAACAGGCGGTTCGAGTTAATGAACCGGATTTTGCAACACCAATAAATCCTGATGGATTGATAGTTAACACGGAGGGGCGAACTCGAGGTGGTTCTGCAGGGGTTTCTCGTATTGGTGATGCAGGATTAATTGGCGCTTCTATCAATACCTTGGAAAGAAATTATGGTATTCCCTCTGACGGCAGTGGTGGTCTACCCGTAACTGTAGAACTAAAGCAGACTAAATATGATTTCAAGGGACAGTTAAATAAGCCGTTCGCTTTTGCTGATCAGGTGCGAACAAAATTTGGCTACACCGATTACCAGCATCAAGAATTGGATGCTGGTATGCTGGCAACTACTTTCTTAAATAAAACCTATGAAAGTCGTCTGGAGTTGGAGCATCAGCCGATTGGTGCTGTGCGTGGCGTATGGGGCTTTCAATCCACCAATAGCGAATTTACCGCTGTTAGCGCTGATGGTTCAGCCCCATTGGTGCCCAAGTCGGACATTGATTCATACGGATTGTTTGCGGTGGAATCCTTCAAATCAGGTGTCGTTACTTATGAATTTGGTGGACGTGGTGAGTGGCAGACCATATCACCAGAAAATCGTAATAGCCTGACTTATTTGCCGATCAGTGGTTCGGCATCAGCGTTATGGGATGTAACTGATCAACATCAACTTAGTTTGGGAATTACGCACTCGCAACGCGCACCTTTAATTCAGGAATTATTTTACGATGGGGTTCATGAGGCTTCGCGTAGTTATGAGTTAGGCGACGCTAATCTTACCCGTGAAGTATCTAATAATTTGGACTTGGGTTATCGCTATCAAGCCAGCTGGATGACGGCAGAAATAAATTTGTTTCACAACTGGGTGAGTGATTATATTTATCAACAGCGAGCGAACTATTTGTACGATGAAGATGCAGGTACATTTGTTTCTAATTGTCCCTCTGGCGGCGCATGTATTCCGGTTGAAGAAAGTCAGCAAGCTGCGGCAACTTTTAAAGGCTTTGAGGCTCAAACTATATTGCCATTGATGCAAAATAATTATGGCGCTTTAGATTTGACTTTGTTTGGTGATTACACGCGAGGTAAGTTTGATAAAGGTGGGGACGTGCCCAGAATGCCGCCATTGCGTTATGGATTTCAGTTGAGCTATGAAAAGAATGATCTTTCGACGAATGCGAGGCTGACACGTGGCGAATCCCAAACATATTCTGGCGAAAACGAAACACCGACCCCTAGTTATTTACTGCTAAACCTAGGCGCTCAATATCGATTGGCTGGTTTTCAGAAATCTAATATTTTACTGTTTGCGAACGGTAAAAATATGCTGAACGAAAATATTAGAAATTCAACGTCATATCTGCGCAATTTCGCCCCGGACCCGGGGCGTAGCGCTGAAATAGGTATCAGGATAAGCTATTAATTATTGGTACGTGACCAGCCTAATATCTAGCTATAAGAAGATTTCAAAAAGTCAGGTATTCTGTACATTACTGAATTGGGTAAAGAAATAGGTTGCTAAATTCAGCAATGTCTTTATAATACATCAAATCAATCGCGGGGTGGAGCAGCTTGGTAGCTCGTCGGGCTCATAACCCGAAGGTCGTAGGTTCAAATCCTGCCCCCGCTACCACATTCAGAACCCCTTTATGGGGTTTTTTATTTTTTGGGCTTCTGGTTGGTGTCCAAAAACTAAGTTAATGGAAGAGCCTTTGGCTCTTTTTTTATGTGCAAAATTTAATGAGGTCGCAATGAAACAGGCTCCCGAGCATTTGAGTGCGTTAATTGAGCCGATTGTTGAGGGGTTGGGTTACGAATGTGTTGGCATCGATTATAACCCTCACCCAAAGCACGGGTTATTAAGAATATATATAGATAGCGAGAAAGGAATTCTTGTTGAAGATTGTACAAAAGTTAGTCACCAGATTAGCGGGGTATTGGATGTGGAAGATCCTATCCCCGGCAATTATCAGTTAGAGGTGTCTTCGCCAGGCGAGGACAGGCCATTCTTCAAAGTGAGTCAATTTGAACGCTTTATCGGCAATACGGTATTAGTTAATCTATTCAAAACTATTGATGGCCGAAGAAAGATTACTGGTGTGATCAAACAAGTTGATGGCGACGTTATCACCTTGCAAGACGGTGAACAGATTTTTGAGGTGGCTTTTGCGGCGATGAGTAAAGCTCGCTTGGTCCCTGAGTATTTAATTGAAAAAGGAGGGCGCAGTGGCAAATAAAGAGATTTTGTTGGTAGCAGAGGTTTTTTCCAACGAGAAGGACATCGATAAAGAGGCGGTTTTTCAAGCGATAGAGTCAGCATTGGAAGCAGCCACAATTAAGCGTCATGCCAATCAAATAAAAACTCGTGTAACAATTGATAGAAAAACTGGCGATTACACCACTTACCGTTGCTGGGATGTAGTTGATGCAAATGATAAAATTGACGGTGATGTTGAATTTCCCGAAACGCAGATTTTGCTTGAAGTCGCAAGATTTGATAACCCTAATGTTCAAGTAGGGGATGTCATTGAGGAAGAAATCGAATCCGTAGATTTTGGACGCATTGCCGCCCAAACTGCTAAGCAAGTGATTATCCACAAGGTACGTGAAGCTGAGCGTAAAAAAATCGTCGATGCCTATAAAAGTCGCGTGGGCGAGCTGATTACCGGTATTGTCAAACGTATAGAAAAAGGTAGCATTTACCTTGATCTCGGCGGGCATGTCGAAGCTTATATTGCTAAGGAAGATATGATTCCTCGTGAAGCTGTTCGCATCGGCGACAGAATTAGGGGTTATTTAAAAGATGTTCGATTAGAGCCGCGTGGCCCCCAATTGTTTGTAAGCCGGACTGATGCTCAATTATTGGTTGCTCTTTTTAGATTGGAAGTGCCCGAAGTTGGCGAAGGTTTGATTTCAATCATGGGTGCAGCAAGAGATCCGGGCTCCAGGGCGAAACTGGCGGTAAAAGCTAACGACCCAAGACTAGACCCTGTTGGTGCTTGTGTTGGTATGAGAGGATCAAGGGTGCAAACTGTTTCCAATGAATTGGCCGGTGAGCGTGTTGATATTATTCTCTGGAATCCAAGCGAAGCCCAGTTTGTGATTAATGCCATGTCGCCTGCAGAAATTGAGTCCATAGTCATTGATGAAGACAAGCACAGCATGGATTTAGCCGTAAGCTCTGATAATTTGTCACAGGCAATAGGCCGTGGCGGTCAGAATGTTCGGCTTGCTAGTCAGTTGACTGGTTGGGAGTTGAATGTTTTAGATGCGTCTAAAGCAGAAGAAAGCAGTGAGGCTGAAGCTGAAAAAATTATTCAAATGTTCATGGCTCAGCTTGATATTGATGAAGATATTGCATCAATTCTAGCTGAAGAAGGCTTCAATACGGTCGAAGAAATCGCCTATGTGCCAGTCAGTGAAATGTTGGAAATTGAAGGTTTTGATGCAGATTTGGTTGATGAGTTAAGAACTCGTGCCAAAGATGCGTTATTGATTAGCGCCATTGCCGCCGAAGAAAAAATTGAAACTGCTGAGCCTGCACAAGACTTGCTAGAAATGGCAGGGATGGACAGAGACTTGGCTTATGAAATGGCAGGACGGGGAATTATCACAATGGATGATTTGGCCGAGCAATCGGTAGATGATTTGTTGAGTTTATCCAATGTGGATGAAGAGCGTGCGGCTAAATTGATTATGAAGGCCCGCGAGCCTTGGTTTGCTGAGGCAAAAAGCGAGTAGGAAAGGGGTTACAGATGAGCAATAAAACAGTACAACAATTAGCAGAGATAGTGAAAATTCCTCTGGAAAAGTTATTAGAGCAGCTCAAAGAGGCCGGGCTATCTGCGACCGCCCCTGATGATGTTATTAATGAAGATGAAAAAATGCAGCTGCTTGCGCATTTACGCAAGCGCCATGGCAAAGATGATGAGTCTGCTGAAAATTCACCACGACGTGTCACTTTAAAGCGCAGATCCGTTACTGAATTAAAGCAGGCCAGCGCACCTGGAAGTGGTACTAAAACGATCAGTATTGAAGTGCGTAAACAGAAAACTTATATCAAGCGTGAAGCTGAAGCAGATGAGTCCAAGATAATAAGTGCTGCAAAACCTATTGTTGAAGAAGAGCTTTCTAAGCAAGTGGGGGAAAGTCTTACTACTATAGAATCTCCTGTATCGCCTGAAATAATAGCTGAGGTCTCATCTGAGCCTGAAGAATTGGCGGCTGTAGAAGAAAAAACCGAGGTAGTTGTAAGTGCCTCAGAAATCGATATTGAGCCTGATGTTGAGGACAAGTTTGGTGTTGTTAAGGTCGATGCTGATGACAAGAAAGTTAAGCAAGACAAGCCTATCAAGACTAAAGAAGCTGAGGAACTTAAAAAGAAACAGCTGGAAAAAGAGCTGCGCCTGGAAGAGTCCATCAAGCGAAACGCCGATAAAGTAAGACAACTGGCCGCAGCTAAAGAACAAACGTTACATAGAAAAAAACAGGAAGATTCAGCACGTGTTGCTGGAAAAGATAATAAGAAAGGCAAGAAAAAAGGCAAAAAAGTAGAACGCGCGGCTACCGTATCTGATGGCAAGCATCAATTTGAAATGCCTGTTGCACCTGCTGTTAAAGACGTTGCTATTCCTGAATCAATTATTGTTTCTGATCTTGCTCAGAAAATGAGTGTTAAAGCAGCGTTAGTGATCAAGCATCTAATGAAGCTTGGAATCATGGCGACAATTAATCAAAGCATTGACCAAGATACGGCTGTCATTCTTGTTGAAGAAATGGGGCATAAAGCTGTCATTCAAAGCGAGGATGATCTCGAGCGGGAAATGCTGGCCGAAGTGATGGGCGAAGAAGAGCATAAGGAATTACCTAGAGCACCTATTGTCACCATCATGGGGCATGTTGATCATGGTAAAACTTCACTGCTGGATTATATTCGTAAAACACGCGTTGCAGCAGGCGAAGCTGGTGGTATTACTCAGCATATTGGTGCTTATCAAGTAGTTACTGATCACGGTTCGGTTACATTTTTAGATACACCGGGCCATGCCGCCTTTACTGCGATGAGAGCGCGTGGAGCTGATGTAACTGACGTGGTTATTGTTGTCGTCGCGGCTGATGACGGTGTGATGCCGCAAACCAGGGAGGCTGTTGAGCATGCCAGGGCGGCAAATGTGCCAATTATTGTGGCGATGAACAAAATTGATAAGCCTGATGCAAATCCTGAGAAAGTTATGCAGGAATTGGCCAATATTAATGTGTTGCCGGAAGAATGGGGTGGTGAAGTCCAGTTCCTGAAAATTTCAGCAAAAACCGGTGAAGGTATTGATGATCTGATTGAGGCACTTATTGTTCAGACAGAAATTCTTGAGCTTAAAGCCCCTGTTGATGGTCCAGCCTCAGGCGTTGTTATTGAATCACGCTTGGATAAAGGCCGAGGTGCAGTTGCAACTGTATTGGTTCAAAAAGGCACCCTGGAAAATGGTCAAATGGTCTTGTGCGGTCATGAATTTGGCCGTATCAGAGCGATGTTCAACGAAAATGGTAAGCCAATCAAAGAAGCGGGTCCTTGCGTGCCGGTTGAAATATTAGGTTTGTCCGGTACACCTAACGCTGGTGATGACTTCCTGGTGGTGCAAAACGAACGTGTTGCCAAAGATTTGGCAAAACATCGTGAAGATCGTAAAAAACTTACCAAACAAGCGGCACAACAAGCTACTAAGCTCGATGAAGTATTCTCCAAAATGACTACAGGTGAACTTGCCAGTGTCAATTTGGTGATCAAGACTGATGTTCAGGGTAGTTTGGAAGCATTGCGAGGTTCTTTGACCGCTTTGTCTAATGACGAAGTAGAGGTTAAAGTTATATTTGGTGGCGTAGGCGGCATTAACGAAGGGGATGTTAATCTCGCCTTAGCGGCTGGGGCTATCTTAATCGGCTTTAACGTACGTGCTGATGCTACTTCTCGTCGATTAATCGAAGAAAGAGATGTCGATCTGCATTATTACAGCGTGATTTACGATGCTATCGATGAAGTTAAAAAGTCCATTAGCGGCTTGTTGGCACCTGAAATTAGAGAGCAAATCGTGGGTCTTGCCGAAGTGCGTGATGTGTTCCGTTCACCGAAATTTGGTGCTATTGCAGGCTGTATGGTTGTCGATGGCTATGTCAAAAGAAACTTGCCGATTCGTGTATTGCGTGAAAATGTAGTGATTTATGAAGGCCAATTGGAGTCGTTGCGTCGCTTTAAAGATGATGCTGCCGAAGTCAAAATGGGTATGGAATGTGGTATCGGTGTGAAGAATTACAACGATGTCCAGCCTGGCGATCAAATCGAAGTTTTCGAGCGCACAGAAATTAAGAGGGTACTGTAGATTTATGGCAAACGAATTTGGCCGTAACGCCCGCGTGTCGTCTGAAATGCAAAAAGAGCTGTCACTAATTTTGCAACGCGAAATTAGTGATCCAGCCTTGGGCTTTATTACCATCAACGAGGTTGTCGTCACAAGAGACCTCGCTGTTGCCAAGGTGTATGTGACTGTGTTGAATGCTGATGCAGCCGGGAAAAAGGCAAATGTTAAAAAACTCAATGAATTAGCCCCGGTTATTCGCCATGAGTTAGCAAAAAGAATGCGTTTACGACATATCTCAGAATTGCGTTTTCATTATGATGATTCTTTTGATACTGGTATGCGTGTTGCTGAATTGTTAAGCGGGCTGGATAAAAGCAACGAGGAATAACCTGCTATGAGCAAGCGCAAATCCGGGCGCAATATTCATGGTATTTTATTATTGGATAAGCGTCTTGGAGTTTCATCAAATAAAGCCTTACAGGAAGTAAGGCGTTTATTTGATGCCAACAAAGCCGGGCATACCGGCAGCTTGGATCCATTGGCGACAGGTTTATTGCCACTGTGTTTTGGCGAAGCAACCAAGGTCTCGGCATTGATGCTCGATGATAATAAGCGTTACCAAGTGCTGATTCAGTTAGGTGTGATGACCGACACTGGTGATGCCGAAGGAATTATCATTGCGACCCAGCCGGTTCCCGAATTATCAGAGCAACAACTGTTGACTTGCCTGCAACAATTTACTGGTCCGATTGCCCAAGTGCCGCCGATGTATTCGGCGCTCAAACTTAATGGCAAAAAACTTTATGAGTTGGCTCGTGAAGGCATCACTGTTGAGCGTAAAGCCAGACAGATCAATATTTTTGAATTGAAATTATTGGAGTTTGGTGTCGATTGGTTGCGTTTGGATGTTTTTTGTTCAAAAGGTACCTATATCAGATCGTTAGCGGAAGATATAGGGTATGCTCTAGGTTGCGGCGGTACTGTTAAAGAATTGCGCAGAATTAGTTCAGGACAGTTTGATATTAAAGACGCCTGGCGGATTGAGCAATTGGTTGAAATGGCCCCTCTCGCTCTCAATGAATGCCTTCTTGATGTTGATAAGCCGCTGGAGTTTATGCCGGCTGTGCATGTTACAGATTATCAAGCCGATTGCATTGGTCATGGACAGTCAATAATTATCAATGAACACAGTCCGGGTAGCGTTCGTATCTACCATGACACTACGTTTTTGGGCTTGGGAGAAATCCTAATGGATGGTAAACTAGCTCCGAAAAAGTTGTTCAATATGAATAACTAGGCAAAAATTAAAAGGCGCAATGATTTTAATGCTGCGCCTTTTCTTTTAGGTCTTTTTTCCTGTTTCTACACCCTATCGTGGAAACAGTACTTAAGCATCGTCACAAAGCGATGTATTTTTAATTTAATCTTAATAGGGATTATCAATGCCTTTTACACCAGCACAAAAAAAAGCAGTAGTTGAAGAGTACCGCTTGTCAGAAACTGATACCGGTTCACCTGAAGTCCAAGTGGCTTTGTTGACTGCACATATCGTGCATTTAACTCCACATTTTGCTGAACATAAAAAAGACAATCATTCCCGTCGCGGCTTGCTGCGAATGGTTAATCAGCGTCGTAAATTGCTTGATTATTTGAAGAGAAAAGACAGCGCACGTTATCAATCTTTAATCGAAAGATTAGGCTTACGTAAATAAAAAAAGTTTTAAAGAAACGGCACATTATCGTGCCGTTTCTGCTTTAACACTTCAGGGATGAACTCATTTTCAAACCACCTTTATACAAAGGAACCTTATAGTGAATCCTATCAGGAAAGAATTTCAGTACGGCGATAGAAAAGTTATTTTAGAAACCGGCGAGATTGCACGTCAAGCTGATGGTGCTGTCATCATTGATATCGAAGGCACCTCGTTATTGGTGACTGTTGTAGGAAAAAAAGAAGGCACCGGCGGTGACTTTTTCCCATTAACTGTTAATTACCAAGAAAAAGCCTATGCAGCCGGTAAAATTCCCGGCGGTTTTTTCAAAAGGGAAGGACGTCCCAGCGAACAGGAAACCTTAACTTCTCGTCTGATTGATCGGCCGATTCGTCCTTTATTTCCAGAAGGCTACACTAACGAAGTACAAATAATTGCTACTGTCGTATCGTTAAATCCTGATGTTGATCCAGAAATTCCAGCCTTACTTGGTGCCTCCGCTGCTTTAGCTGTCTCTGGTTTACCGTTCAACGGCCCAATTGGTGCCGCTTGTGTTGGTTACAAAGATGGTGCCTATTTATTAAATCCATCACCCTCTGCGCTTAAAGAATCGCAACTTACCTTAGTAGTTGCCGGAACCGCGCATGCCGTGTTGATGGTCGAATCAGAAGCTAAAGGATTGTCTGAAGAAGTCATGTTGGGTGCGGTATTATTTGGTCATGAGCAGTTACAAACTGCTATTAACGCGATCAATGAGTTTGCTAACGCGGCCGGTGCTGGCGTCGTTGAGTGGAAAGCACCAGAAGCCAACGCGGAATTGGTCAGCTTAGTGACTGCTGAAGTTGAAGCGGGAATTAAAGCCGCTTACCAAGTCGCTGAAAAACTGATCAGACAAGAACAACTTAAAGGCATTAGGAATGCTGTAGTTGAAAAGCTTGTTGCCAATGGCGAATATGCTGAAAAAGACATCCGTAACATCATCGAGCATCTCGAATACAAGATAGTCCGTAACGCCACTTTGGATGGTAAACGTATTGATGGTCGTGCGGTTGATTCTGTCAGGCCTATCAGTATTCGTACCGGCGTATTGCCAAGAACTCATGGTTCAGCCTTGTTTACTCGCGGTGAAACTCAAGCATTGGTTGTCGCCACTTTAGGCACTCAACGCGATGCACAGATCATTGACGCATTGGCTGGCGAATACAAAGAGCCATTCATGTTGCATTACAATTTTCCTCCCTACAGCGTCGGCGAAACCGGCTTTGTCGGCTCACCTAAACGTCGCGAAATTGGTCATGGCCGCTTAGCGAAACGCGGGGTTGCGGCCGTATTGCCAAATATGGAAGAGTTTCCTTACACCATTCGTGTGGTCTCTGAAATCACTGAATCTAATGGTTCCAGCTCAATGGCTTCTGTCTGCGGCAGCAGCTTGGCATTAATGGATGCGGGTGTGCCTATTACTACACCGGTTGCTGGTATCGCAATGGGATTGATTAAGGAAGGCGATAGATTCACTGTATTGTCTGACATCATGGGTGATGAAGATCATTTGGGCGACATGGACTTTAAAGTTGCCGGTTCAGCAGAAGGTATTACAGCCTTACAAATGGACATTAAAATTGATGGTATTACTGCTGAAATAATGAAAGCCGCATTGGAACAAGCCAAACATGGTCGGTTGCATATACTCGGTGAAATGAACAAAGCTTTATCATCAACACGCGATGAAATGTCTGACTTCGCACCACGCATCATTACTTTCAAAATTGATCCTAGCAAAATTCGCGAAGTGATCGGCAAAGGTGGTGCAACTATTCGCAGCATTACCGAACAAACCGGCGCAAGCGTCGATTTGACCGATGACGGCGTTGTTAAAGTTGCCTCAGTTGATAAAGCGGCTGGTGAAGAAGCGCGGCGTCTTATCGAAGAAATTACTGCAGAAGTAGAAGTGGGTAAAATTTACGAAGGCAAAGTTGTCAGACTGATGGATTTCGGTGCTTTTGTTACTATTTTGCCTGGCAAAGATGGCTTAGTGCATATTTCTCAGCTTTCTGATGAGCATGTCGACAAAGTCAGTGACAAAGTAAACGAAGGTGATGTGGTTAGAGTCAAGGTACTTGAAATCGATCGTCAAGGTAGAGTTAGGCTAAGCATGAAAGATATCGAAGCCGTATAGACGGGATTTAATGCTGTAACCTTAAAAGGGGTGATTGCTAAAGCAATCACCCCTTTTTTATGCCTTGCTATTTATCAATTAACTTTAGTGGAGCAATTCCCAGACTGGCTGTATTTGTTTGGGTAATGGCGCAAGCCGGCCAAGCTCTACCCAGACATTTGCTGGGTTGTGAAAATCCGAACCGACAGAGCCAGCCAATTGAAACTGGCTGGCAAAAAGACTGGTGCGTCTTATTTCATCTGGGTTAGTTCTGCCGGTGACTACTTCCATGGATTGGCCGCCAGCATCTTTAAAAGATGTGAGCAGGCGCCTTAGCCTGCTGGCAGTTAATTTATAACGTAACGGATGTGCCAATACAGCTACGCCGTCGGCTTCAGTTATCCAGCTGACTGCGTCTCTTAGTTCTGCCCAAGTAGTCGACACATAAGCAGGTTTGCCGCTTCCTAAATAGCGATCGAAGGCTTCTTGCTGGGTCGACACATGGCGTTGTGACAACAAAAAATCAGCAAAATGGGTGCGAGTAATCATTCCGGCGCCAGCGATCTCTTTTACCGCTGCCAATGCGCCGGGAATACGATTTTTAGCGAGTTTGGCCGCAATTTGTTCGGCGCGTTCTGTACGAATCAATTGCAGATTGTGTATGCCAGCTGTCAACGTTGGATTTAAAGGATCAATACCTAAACCGACGATATGAAAGCAGTGATTTTGCCAGCTGGTGGATAACTCAATGCCATTGATAAGATGAATTCCGTTGGCATCGGCAGTAGCTTGGGCCTCTGTCAAACCTTGAGTGGTGTCGTGATCAGTTAATGATAAGTGGGTAACACCATGTTGACTGGCACGTTGTACCAGTTCAGTTGGCGATAAAACGCCATCAGAGGCGGTTGAGTGGCAATGTAGATCGTATATCTCAGACATGTTTATTGGTATTCACCATACAATTTTGCGTAAAGGCCCTGCTGATTGATTAATGTTTCGTGGCGGCCTTGCTCGCAGATTTTGCCTTCTTCGAAGACATAAACATGATCGGCTTGTTTAACGGCACTTAATCGATGAGCAATGATAATAGTGGTTCGGTTTTTCAAAAATAAACTAAGCGCCTTGTGTAGTTTATGTTCTGTTTCGCTATCCAACGCTGACGTCGCTTCGTCCAATATCACCACGCTTGGGTTAGTGACTACCATGCGGGCAATCGCCATGCGTTGGCGTTGACCGCCGGACAAACGCATTCCTTGCCGGCCGACGATCGTATCCAGGCCCTGTTCAAGATCTTTTACTGTCTCGAAGAGCTGAGCGATGGTTAAGGCATTCCATAAATGTTCATCTGTGGCGGGTTTACCTAAGGTTAAATTAGCGCGAATGGTGTCATTAAAAAGAATGGGATGCTGCAGTACCGTTACAACATGCTCCCTGACAACATCAAGACCAATTTGGTCGATAGGTACATCATCAAAGTAAATTTGGCCCTGATCTGGCGGGTATAGCCCTATTAATGTTTGCACTAACGTGGATTTGCCGCCACCACTTGCTCCAACCAATGCAACTTTCTCACCGGCTTTAATATGTAATTGGATACCGTTAAGAACTTTTTCATCACCATAACTAAAATGCAGGTTGTCGACCTTGATTGATACGGTTTTTTTGTTGAGGAAAGGATCGTTAATGTGCGGGTAATCCGGCTCCTGTTTTAAGGCGCCGAGTCGATTAATGCGGGTCAATGCGGCTTTTGCGGCAAAAAAAGCGTATTGAATACTGAGTATTTCTTGTACTGGTGCCATCATAAACCAGAGATACCCAAAGACTGCCAACATCTGGCCAATACTAAGGTCGGAATAAAACACCATTAACATCGCGCAAGCACGAAAAATATCGAAGCCGAATAAAAACACTAGAAAGCTTAAACGCGAGGCGGCGTCGCTTTTCCAGGCAAAGGCAATGGAGGTATCTTTTACTGAGCGGGCGGAATCGATTAACTGGTTACAATAATGGCGTTCGCGGTTGCTGGAACGAATTTGATTGATGGCTTCTAAAGTTTCGGTTAACGATTGCTGGAATACTTCATAGGCTGAGTTTTCTTTGGATTTAAGGTCTTTTACTCGTGAGCCTACTGTGCGTGTAAAGTAAATAACGATAGGATTTAGTAACAAAATGAACAGGCCAAGTTGCCAATGCATCCATAACAAAATAACGCCCGTACCGGCGATGGTTAATATAGCCACCAATGATTTGCTGATGGTGTTACCAACAAAATTATCAATGGTATCGAGATCTTTAACTAAATAAGTCACTACCGTGCCAGTTCCCAAGCTTTCATATTCGGACATGGAAATAGTTTGTAAATGACTAAGCAGGCGCTTGCGAATACGGAAAACAATATCTTTAGAAATAACCGAAAATTGTCGCGACTGAATGACACCAAAAATGATGGCAATAATGCGTAGTATTACGCTGATTACCAGCACTACGGTGATATAGACGATAGGTAAATGCCATTCTGGAGGGGACAGTTTGTCTATTGTTGAAGTTATAAGGCCAGGCTTATTTAAAAGGACCTCATCAACCAGTAATGGCATTAATAAAGGAATAGGGACACTGACGACCATGGCCAAAATGGCAACTAAGTGGGCATAAAAGAGTTCTTTTTTATGCTCTAGGGCAATATGCCGAATGTTTGTCCAAGTATAAATTGGGGCTGTAGGTTTTGTTGGCACGGGATTGCGAGAATAGAATCAGAATGTTGCGATTGTAACAGCTCGCTCTAGCTAAATTAACTGTCGTTGTATTGATAGATTTGAGAATTTTTATGGGTGATTCTGATGTTCCGGCTGGTTTCTAAAAGCAAAAACCAGCCGGATTTTCTGTTTAAGCGTTAGGTTCTTGCGCCTGATGGTTCGCGTGATAAGTCGTGTAAAGATAAACGGGAATATCAAGCCTACCCAGGTGGTTGTCAATAAGTGGCCAGACGTCATCCCATTCCAAGCCGCCGATTCCGGTGGCAAGTTTTGGTAGAGCTAAAGAATTGATCTTTTCATGTTCAATGACTTTTACCAGTGCAAGTAATGCATGGTTAACAGTAGTCAACGTAGCTTTGCCTAAACGATGGTCATGACTGTCTAAGCCTTCCTGGGTAATCAAATTAATGATGCGTACACCATCAACACCACCCCAAAGCCATGCATCACCAGGTTCTGGATGGTGTTTGTGGCACCAGTGATGAAAATCTTTATGCATGCCAGGGTATTGATTGTGCAATGCTAAGGCCAAACCTTTGTCCATAGGGTCATTGATTCTTACACCATGTGCGATAGCTTGGGCTTTACTAAGTAAAATATCACCTTCAACTTGATAAATCATAATTTCCCTTTTAGTTATGTATTACTAGTAACAATTTGGTTATTGATTGCTAAATCAAGTTGAATAATAAAATTGCAAAATCGGGCGCTTTTGAGTCTTAACGTAAGTTAAAAATAGCGTTACCGTCTGCCTTTTTTACCTGCTGTGACGTCTTCGAATTTAACTTTTAATGGTTTGCCGCAGTATAGATTGCCATCTAAGCTGGTTATTGCTGCTCTTGCTTCGTGACCTTCCATGCCTACAAAGCCGAAGCCGCGGCATTTGCCACTAAAAATATCAGAAACAAGTTGGATGGAGCGTACTTTGCCGTATTGGGAGAATAATGCTTGCACAGATTCTTCGGTGGCGTCGCTAGGTAAATTTCCTACAAAAAGTCGTTTCAAAAGACATATCCTAAAAATTTGGTTAGTTTATATTAAAGGCCGATAGGCCATTTATATATAGATAAAAAATAGTATTGTTTTTAAGCGGCGGCCACATTTAATGCTTGTGGACCTTTAGCGCCCGATTCCACGTCATAGCTGACAGATTGGCCTTCTGCCAAGGTTCGAAAACCTCCATTAGCAGCGATGGCAGAAAAATGTACAAATACATCTGCACTGCCGTCATTTGGGGAAATAAAACCAAAACCTTTAGAATCGTTAAACCATTTAACGGTACCAGTTGCCATTAGACACTCCTAAAATAAATCAATAAAAAATTTGATTGCAAATCATGCCGGGCAATTTTGAGGAGAAAAGCGAATGGAATTTCTGAAAAAATAGCTGAATAACATGCAAAGACTGGGTAGATGTCTTAAAACTGAGTATAAGTACATGTACCTAGTTTTCTATTATAAAGTTATCTGACCCTTATAACCATCTTAAAATTTGTCGGTTAGTAATCAGTGCTGGCGATAATTATGGTCATAACGTCTTCCATGACCTTCATTCTGGGAATGATGTTCGTGATTTTCGGAATGGTGAGTTCGTTCTTCATGCTCGTTGCGAGGTCTTGAATATGAACCCTGCCATGATGAACGAGGATTGGGTCGATAACTTGGTTGTTGGGGGTGATAGTGATGACTATAAGTTTCGTATCCTCCTGCATAATAACTTCTGTTATAGGAGGAAGCAGGATAATAAGAGTAGTTTTGAGGGTAATGGGCGCAACCTGTTATGGCAATGACTAAACTAGCAAGTAACAGCTTTTGAACTAATGTATTCATGTTCGACTCCGACTCTCAATAATTGAATGACGGAAGGATTTTATATAGGGCACACTGAATGCTTAGTGAATCAAAGTTAAAATAAACATTTATTCAATCAAATAATATCTTCCACTATCTATGAAACACCCTGTTATTGATGCACAAATTACTCCTGAAGGTCGTTTGGATATATTGTCTAAACTCGAAGTCAATACACTTCTTGATACCAGTCAGGGTGGGTTATACCAACTATTTCGCAATTGTTCCTTAGCGGTGCTCAATTGTGGCAGCGATATGGATGATGGCAAGGAATTACTGAATCGTTATCCAAATTTTGATATTCGAGTGATTCAAGAACAACGGGGCATCAAATTAGAAGTCAAGAATGCCCCCGCGCATGCTTTTGTAGATGGCAAGATGATAAGAGGAATTAGTGAGCATTTATTTGCCGTGCTACGTGACATTATTTTTGTTAGCGACGAGATAAACGATAACCCCAAATTTGATCTCAATGTTTCTGAAGGTATTAGCAATGCTGTATTCCATATTCTTCGAAATGCCAATATTTTGAGGCCTATGACAAATCCCAATCTTGTAGTGTGCTGGGGTGGGCATTCTATTAATCGCGAAGAATATCAATATACCAAGCAAGTTGGTTACGAATTGGGTCTACGCGGCTTGAATATTTGTACAGGCTGCGGGCCTGGCGCAATGAAAGGCCCAATGAAGGGGGCGACTATTGGCCATGCCAAACAACGAATCAAAAATGGGCAATATCTAGGAATTACCGAGCCTGGAATTATTGCTGCAGAATCACCCAATCCGATTGTCAATGAATTGGTCATCTTGCCAGACATAGAAAAACGTCTGGAAGCTTTTGTCAGAATGGGGCATGGCATTGTTGTGTTTCCAGGCGGCGCAGGCACCGCCGAGGAAATTCTTTACCTATTAGGCATTTTGTTACATCCGGACAATAAGGATATGCCATTTCCATTGATATTTTGTGGCCCGGAAAGTTCACGTAGCTACTTTAGGCATATCGATCAATTTATTGCCGGCACTTTGGGGCAAGAAGCTCAGCAACGTTATCAAATAATTATTGAACAGCCTGATTTGGTTGCTAGAGAAATGCAGGTAGGCATTAGAGAAGTCCGAGAGTTTCGCAAGTCTGCAGGAGATGCTTATTACTTCAATTGGTTGCTGAAAATTGATCAAGTTTTCCAGCAACCGTTCAATCCGACGCATCACAATATGCGCAGCTTGGAGTTACATAAAAATCAATTGAGTCATCAACTTGCTGCCAATTTAAGGCGAGCTTTTTCCGGGATTGTCGCCGGTAATGTGAAGAATGAAGGCATTCTAGCCATTGAAAAATATGGGCATTTTGATATCCGTGGTGATCTGGACATTATGCGTCTCATGGATTCCTTGCTGACTTCATTTGTTGAGCAACACCGTATGAAATTGCCTGGCAAGCTATATTTACCTTGCTATCGCATAATTCAGTAGTCAATCAATAGGAACTGTCATTAGTCTTGGATTGTAGGGCTGCATAGGTCAAAAGTTAAATTCGGTTTGAGGTTTCACCCCAAACCAGTTGATAATAACGGCATTGTTAATTCAACTAATAGAGAAAAAATGAGTAATGTATTTAGTTTTACAGGTACGATTGGTCGCGATGCCGAAGTAAGATATTTACCATCCGGACAGGCTGTGTTGAATGTCGCTGTTGCAAACAATGTAGGTTTTGGTGATAAACAGCAAACACTATGGATTACTGTTGCCTTGTGGGGTAAGCGTGCGGAAGGGCAACTGCAAAATTATCTAAAAAAAGGTCAGCAGGTTTTCGTCTCTGGTGAATTGACGCAACGCGAATACCGTGCCAATGATGGAACTACGAAAACTAGCTTGGAATTAAATGCCAATATTTTAGATTTGGTTGGCAAAAGGGGCGACTCGGGTAGCACGCAACAACAAAACTATCCAACATCTCCGGCATCAACATCATCTGTTGCCGAATCAAGAACGGTGTCGGATAATTTTGATGCGCCCTACGATGACGATATACCCTTCTAAAAATATTTTTTAGCATTTAAGCACTATTCAATTGAACGGATAAAACATGATTAAAATGCCTTGGTATTCAAATAGAAAAATATTAGTTGTGTCTATTCTTTCAGCGTTATCAATGCTTGAAGGATGTAACAAAGAAGAGGATTCCGAGGCCCATTTACAGCGAGGTAAGGAGTATTTCGAGAAAGGGGAATACGATAAAGCTAAGCTGGAATTGAAGTCTTCCAATCAAACAGATCAAGAAACTGCTGAGACTTATTACTACCTGGCTTTGTTGGATGAAAAAAACCAGCAGTTCAAAGCGATGAAGGAAAATCTAACCAGAACTATCGAGTTAGCGCCTACCTTTACTGCTGCAAGACTAAAGTTAGGCAAAGTGTTATTGCTATTCGGACAGTTAGATGAGGCGACGGAGCAGGCTGAATATGTGCTAAAGGATGAAAGTCAAAATCTTGAAGCATTAGCATTAAAAGCTTCAATTTTGATTAGGCAAAAGAAAGAAGCAGACGCGTTGGCGATTCTCGATAATATTTTGAAAGATCATCCAGATAATGCTGATGCATTGTCTTTAAAAGCGATGGTTTATATGGAAAAAGAAGACTATCCAAAAGCATTGGAATTAATTGAAGCAGCTAAAAAATATGATCCTAAAAATATCAGCTTGGATATATTTAAAATCCAAATGGATGCAAAAGCTAAAAATTTGGATGCAGTAATTACCGATTATCAAAAATTAGTTGAGTCCAATCCAGATAATCAAGAGTTTAAGATAACATTGGCAAAAATCTATTCTCAATCTGGTAAAACAAAAGAAGCAGAAGATGTATTGCAAGGCCTTGTAGATTCAGAACCCAACAATATAAGGGCAGAATTGCTGTTGCTTGATTTTTATCAAGCAACAGCCCCAGACAAAATCGACAAGCAATTTTTGCAATTCACTGAGCAACATAAAAAACAGCCTCGTATGTTGCTAGCTTTAGCAGATTGGATGATTGCCAGAAAGAACTTTGATCAAGCTAAAAAAGTACTAAATACGGTTATCGAATTAGAAGAAAACTCCAATGTTGGGTTAGGTGCTAAAACAATTTTGGCAAAAATCGCTTTTGATTTGAAAAAGACTGATGAAGCACAAAAGATTGTCGATGAAATTTTGGAGTCAAATTCCAATTATGACGATGCAAAAATTCTTAATGCCAGATTGTTATTGGTTAAAGAGCAGTACGATGAAGCTATCGATCTGTTAACTAAGGTAACCTGGAGCAAGCCTGATTCAGATGAAGCAATGTTGCTACTGGCACAATCTCTTTTAGTTAAGGGAGATACTAAACAGGCTGATAAACAATTTATAAGTGCTTTACAAGCTAATCCAGGGAACTTACAGGCTTTTGTTTATGTGTATGAAAAATCACTAAAGGCTGGGGACTTACAATATGCAAAAGAAATACTTGAAAAAACACTTAGGCTTTATCCTGCCAATCTAGGCTTACTTGAAAAGCAAGGCCAATTACATTTGTCAGAAAAGAATTGGAGTGCAGCTAAGGAAACTGTTGAGAAAATAGCCAAAACACCTGATCCGCTTGCGAATAATTTAGCATCAATATTGTCAGGAAAAATTCTTCAAGGGCAAGGTGAATATGCTAAAGCTGCTGAAATATATAGACAAGTTTTGGCCCAAATCCCTGAAAATAGTGATGTGCTAGGGAATCTTGCACAATGCTATGAAAAGTTGAATAAACGGGGGGAAATGATTGTTTTTTTAAACAATATGCTCAATAAAAATCCCCAAAATATTTCTGCGGGCATTTTATTGAGTGACTTGCTGATCTTAGATAAGCAGTTTGATAAAGCATCAGTAATTTTAGCCGGCCTTATTACTAATAATACTAGAATCGCGTCTTTATACATTTCACACGCAAATGTCAAATTAGCGCAAAATGATAAGCAAGGTGCCTTATCTGTTTATCATGAAGGACTTAAATATAACCCCGATGATCTTAAGCTAACTTTATCTTTAGCCGCTTTGAATAAAGTAATGGGAGATTATGCAGCAGCGATTGAACGATATGAGTCTTTGCTAGTAAAAAATCCTTTATTTGATATAGCTATTAATAATTTGGCTATAGTATTGGCTGAAAATTACGACGATGAAGTACATCTTAAAAAAGCTGGTGAATTAGCTGAAAAGTTAAAAGATTCACCACAACCCTACTATAAAGATACCTATGCATGGGTTTCAATCAAGCGAGGTGAGTTTCGCCAAGGCTTGAGCATCCTTAATGACCTTGTTACCAAGTTTCCAGATGAACCTATATTTAGGTACCATTTGGCGTTTGCTCATCATAAAAATGGTCAAATAGGATCAGCAATATCGGAACTAAAGCAATCGCTTGAAATAGCAAAAAGAAAAGGCGCATTTCCTGAGCAAAAAAATGCTGAAAAACTGCTTGAGGAAATTTTAGCTAAGCCAAAACAAAGTTGAGTTTTCCTAGATTGTATCTATGCTTAAATTAAAAACTGATAGGATGATATTTTGAAAATACTAGTTACCGGTGCAGCTGGTTTTATAGGCTCTAGTCTTAGTGTGAGATTATTGGAGCGTGGTGATGAAGTTGTTGGAATTGACAATCTAAATGATTATTACGACGTAAATTTAAAATTAGCTAGGTTAGAGCGGTTAAAAAAATATGCAAATTTTAAGTTTATAAAATGTGAAATTGCCGACAGACAATCGATGGAAGAGCTTTTTGCTAAAGAGCAGTTTCAACGGGTGATGCATTTAGCAGCTCAAGCCGGGGTAAGGTATTCAATTACCAATCCCCATGCATACATAGATTCAAATATTGTTGGCTTTTTAAATATCCTAGAAGGCTGTCGATACAACAATGTTGAGCATTTGGCCTATGCTTCGTCAAGTTCGGTATATGGTGCAAATACCACCATGCCATTTTCTATCCATGATAATGTCGATCATCCAGTTTCACTTTACGCTGCAAGTAAAAAAGCTAATGAGTTGATGGCTCATACCTATAGTCATCTTTACAACTTGCCAACGACTGGACTACGTTTTTTTACTGTATACGGCCCATGGGGCAGGCCGGATATGTCATTGTTTATGTTTACTCGAAATATTATTGAAGGCAAACCAATAGATGTTTTCAACTACGGCAATCATCGTCGTGACTTTACTTATGTGGATGATATTGTCGAAGGAGTAATCAGAGTTATAGATAAACCAGCACAAGGTGATCCCAATTGGTCAGGTGATAATCCAGACTCGGCTTCTAGTCATGCGCCTTATCGAGTTTATAATATTGGAAATAATAATCCTGTGCATTTACTAACTTTTATTGAGACGTTGGAAAAATGCCTGGGTAAATCAGCGGTTAAAAACATGCTTCCTCTACAAGCTGGCGATGTGCCTGATACTTACGCGGATGTTTCAGATTTGGTGACCGATTTAGGATATAAGCCCGCAACATTGTTGGAAGACGGTATTAAAAATTTTGTTGAATGGTATAAGAAATTTTATAGGATCGATTAATGAGTAAACATAATAGGAAAATATCAGTTGTCGGTTTAGGCTACGTTGGTTTGCCTGTGGCTGTAGAGTTCGGTAAAACTCAGCAAGTTGTTGGTTTTGATATTAATTCAGTTCGAGTTGATGAATTGAAGCAAGGGATAGAACGAACAAACGAGGTTGAGCTTGATGAGCTTGCATCAGCCGACATTTTATTTACATGTGACCCTACTGACCTTAAGAAAGCAGATTTTCACATTATCGCTGTACCAACGCCGGTAAACCAAGCTAAACAACCAGATTTAACACCTGTTATTAGTGCGTCAAGAACAGTTGGGCGACAGTTAAAAAAAGGCGATATTGTTGTTTATGAATCAACAGTATATCCAGGCGCAACCGAAGAGGATTGCATTCCAGTGCTTGAGCAAGAATCTGGTTTAAAGTGGGGTGAGGATTTCAATGTAGGGTACTCACCAGAACGTATCAACCCAGGCGATAAAGTCCATACTTTTAAGACTATTACTAAAGTAGTTTCAGGAGATACCCCTGAAACTCTTGTCTGCGTAGCTGCTGTTTATGAGTCCGTTGTTGTTGCTGGGGTACATAAAGCCGCAACGATAAAAGTCGCTGAAGCTGCTAAAGTTATTGAAAATACTCAGAGAGATTTGAACATCTCATTAATGAATGAGTTAGCATTAATCTTTAATAAAATGAACATTGATACTAGAGATGTATTGGCTGCCGCCTCTTCAAAATGGAATTTTTTACCTTTTGATCCTGGATTAGTGGGAGGTCATTGTATTGGTGTTGATCCTTACTATCTGACTTATAAGGCCGCGGTACTTGGGTATTCACCACAAGTTATTTTGGCTGGACGCAGCATTAATGACAGCATGGGCAGCTTTATTGCAGCCCAGGCAGTTAAAGAACTGATAAAGAAAGGTGTGACCGTTAAAGGTAGTGTAGTGACTATTCTGGGATTCACTTTTAAAGAAAATGTACCAGACATTAGAAATACTCGAGTCATAGATATTGTTAATGAATTGCAAGACTATGGCATAAATGTTCAAGTGTTCGATCCAATGTCAGATACCCATGAGGTTTTTGAAGAATATGGTCTCGAATTAGTAGGTAGTGAAGAAGATTTGAAAGTAGCACAGGCTTTGATTTTTGCAGTCCCGCATCAATATTTTTTAGATAAAAATTGGTCATATTTGACAGGCTTGTTAGAAAACCACAATGGTGTAGTTATTGATGTCAAAGCAAAATTGGATAGAGGCAATGTCCCTAATGGTGTGACATTGTGGAGACTTTGATCTTTGGGTTATTTCCTAACATAACGAAATCTTGGTTTAAGATATTGAGAGGGTGAAAGTGGGATTTTTTTATAAATTTAGGCTTGCATATCTGTTTGTTTTACTGGCTCCAGGCTGTGGATATAATCAATTGAGTCAGGATGATGTAGTGGCTGTGCCCTCAGATTACACTTATATAATTGGTCCCGGAGATAGTGTAAATATTTTTGTATGGGGTAATCCAGATATTTCAACAACCGCAACAGTTCGCCCAGATGGAAAAATAACTATTCCGTTAGCGGAGGATTTGCCTGCTAGCGGCAAAACACCTTCCCAATTAGCTAGGGAAATGGAGAAAAAGCTTGCTAAATATGTTCGTGATCCGCAGGTTGTTATTATGGTTGGTGGATTTCAAGGAGTATACAGTCAACAAGTACGGATTGTTGGTCAATTAAGTGGCGGTGGCGGTGGCGGTGGTCGATTTTCTGCCAAGGCTTTTCCATATAAAAAAGATATGACTTTGCTGGATCTAATGATTCAACTTGGAGGTTTAGGGCAATATTCAGACGGCAATAGAGCAAGCATTGTGCGAAATGTCAATGGAGAACTTCAGCAGTTTGGCATTAGAATCGATAGTTTAATTGATGATGCCGATTTATCCGCGAATGTTTTAATTTTACCTGGCGATATTGTTATTATTCCAGAAGCATTTTTTTAACGGCAAATTAAAAGTCAATTACTAATGATATGAAGGGCAGTTAAATAATATGCAAGAACAATTATCCGCAATACTTTATTACGTTAAAGGAACATTAAAATATAAATGGACTTTACTAGCTGTTGCTTCACTACTATCCATTAGCGGGTGGGTATTCGTTTTAACTATGCCTGATAAATATGCTTCTGAGGCTAGGGTTCATGTCGAAACAAGAACCATGCTGCAACCGTTGCTGCATGGTATGGCGATTCAATCAGATATCAGAGGTTTGCTTAGAGTGATGCAGATGTTAATGTTTACTAAAAGCAATATCGAGCAAATAATTAAACTGTCTGATTTAAATAAAACAGTTAAAACTGAAGGTGAAAAGCTAGCTTTAGTAGCGCAATTAAAAAAAGACATTCAAATAAATGGTGGGGTTGAGGATATTTTTACAATAAAGTATCAAGCAAAAGATCCCGTAATGGCTAAAAATGTTGTACAAGCCGTATTAACTGTTTTTTCTGAGCAAACCCAATTAAATACTTCAGGTGATACTACGGATGCACAGCGTTTTATTGAAAATCAAATTCAAGATTATGAAACTCGTTTAAGAAATGCAGAAAAGGCTAGGGAAAATTTTCAGCGTGCAAACCTTGGTTTACTTCCTGGTCAGGGAGGTGGACAAATTGGTCAGATTCAGGAGATGACAACCGCATTAGAAGAAGCAAATTTGAGTCTGAAAGAAGCCATTTCTAGAAAAGAAACCTTACAAGAACAATTTGATGAAGCATTGGCTTCCGAAGAAGATGAGTGGGGGGGGGATGAGTCGGGTGGTGAAGCCACGGAAGAAAGCCCTCAAATTAGTTCGCTCAAGCAAAGAAGAGATGACTTACTTATAAAGTTCACAAACAAACATCCGGAAGTAGTCCATATTGATAAGACAATCAAAGGCCTGGAAAAAATTAGAAAGGAGAAGTTGGCAAAAACCGATGATGCAGGGCTTTTAAGTTCAGCTGTAAAAACTAATCCATATGCACAGTCAATTAAAATTGCTTTAAATGAAGCAGATGCAAATATAGCATCTATACGTTCTCGGGTAGAAATTTACCAAAAGCGATTGGAGAAAGCACAGGAAGAAATAAATACCCGGTTATCTGTAGAAACGGAAATGCAAAATTTAAATCGCGATTACAGTGCAATTAAAAGTAATTATGAGAATCTACTAGCTAGTAGAGAGCAAGCACGGATGACTGAAAAGGTCGGTGACCAGGCTGAGGCGTTAAAATTTAAAATTGCAGATCCACCCAACACTCCATTGAAACCTTCATCGCCTAATCGCTCTTTGTTTTATACTGGAATATTAGCTGGAGGTACCGTCTTAGGATTGTGCGTATCTTTTTTAATTCATTTGCTTAGACCAACAATTATGACGCCATTACAGCTTAGACAGGTTACAGGTCTTCCTGTGCTAGGTACTGTTTCAATGAAACTCAATAGTGGTAAAGTAGAAAAAAATCGAAAATATTTGGCTATATATGCTGCCACATGGTCAGGGCTAGTTTTGATTTATTCATGTTTTATGATGATTGATATTTTTGAAATAAAAATTCCAGGTCTTTCCATATTGTTGAAGAGTATTAACTGATAGAAATATGGAGAGATTGTAATGAGTATTATTGAAAAAGCTTTCAACAAAGCAAAAGGTCAAGGACAGATCACAAATAATCCAATCCAGGCACTGAATGAAGATCGTAATCTTTTAAATGTTACTGGGGTTGAAAAAGAGACTTGTATTGATGTTAGTAAGCCCAGTACCAGCTCATCTAACGAAAGCAAGATGGCAGAAATTGACTGGGTTAAGTTAGCTGAATTAGGCTTTGTAACTCCTGGCGATTCAAATACTCAAGCTATTGAAGAGTATAGGAATATCAAACGGCCTTTAGTTAATAACGCCTTCGGTGAAGCAAGTTCAGGAATTGAACGCGCAAATTTAATCTTAATAACAAGTAGTGTACCTGGGGAAGGTAAAACATTTACCGCTATTAATCTAGCACTTAGTATCGCAAATGAACGAGATAAAAAAGTGCTTTTGATTGACGCAGATGTCGCTCGACCGTCAGTTTCTAAAACCTTGGGAATTCAGTCATCACCTGGATTGATTGAATATTTGGAAGGTCAGGATGTTGAGTTTTCCGATATTGTTCTGAAAACTAACATGCCGGGGCTTAGAATTATTCCCGCAGGTAAGCAACATAAGCATTCTACTGAATTACTAGCAAGTAACAGAATGGTTTTGTTAGCCCAACAATTAAGCAATAGATACCCTGATCGAATTGTTATTTTTGATTCACCGCCACTTCTTGCAGCAACCCAGGGGCAAGTATTAGCTGAATTAGTTGGGCAGGTTGTTCTGGTCATTGAGGCTGAGACCACACCTCAGAGCATGGTAATGGAATCGGCTAGCCGGTTGGCATCTTGTGATGTGGTTTTGACAGTTTTAAATAAAGCTAAAAGCACTGGGGATGCTGGTTATTATGGATATGGGCAGTATGCGCACTGATGGTGCTTGTGAACTAAAACCGTTCGCAATATTACGTTTTCTCCAGATGAGGGGCATACCATTTATATATCTGATTGGATTTAATGATGTAGCTTATCCTTACAGTTTAACAGTGACCCCTACTGCAACTATCCAGGAAACATATTCCGATAATATCAATTTATCTTCTGATAAGAAGCAAAATGCTTTTGTTACAGAATTGAATCCTGGGGTTTCTATTATTAGACAATCAGCACGTTCTATGTTGAATTTTAATTATAGAATGCAAAACATATATAATTCTGGCAGTAATTCGGGTTTAAAAACATTCAATCAGCTTCAATATAATTCTCACAGTATTTTTATACCAGATCGGCTTTTTTTAGATTCACGAAGTTCAATTTCACAACAGAATTTAAATAATAATCGCTTGGCAAACGATAATATATCAGGTGCAGGTAATAGTACAAATGTTTCAACCTTTGGCTTATCTCCGTATTGGACGCCGCATTTTAGTAATTTTGCCAATGGTAATTTTCGAGCTAACTTTGATACATTTACTGTAGGCAGCGGTGCAACAGCTAATCAAAACTCAATATCGAATTCACCGGCACCTATTTCGGACTCTGCGAACTTGAGTGAAGTGGTACAATTAACAAGTGGCAATTACTTCAAAAGAATTAATTGGTATTTGTCATTTAATAATTATGATAGCATTAGAAGCCAAGGAGATGATATAAAGTTTCAAAACTCATCAGGACTAATAAGAACTCATATTAATAAATATTTTAATGTGTTTGCCCAAGCCGGTTATAGCAATAATACTTTTCAGTCTATTAACAATAACCAGGGAAATGGCGCTTTTTATACAGTTGGAGGGCAATGGACGCCAAGTCAGCACTATAGTATTGAGGTTGGTGCGGGTAACAATAGCCATGTTACTGTAAAAATTTCCCCTATGCAGCGTTTGAACTGGGTTACGACTTACCGTGACAATTCTGTTGGTTTAAATACCAGTCAAACCAGTCAAACCAGTCAAACCAGTCAAACCAGTCAAGTAGGTCAAGTAGGTCAAGTAGGTCAAGTAGGTAAGACCTGGGAAACAGCGTTGACTTACCAAACAAGACAGTCGAACTGGTCAATAACTCATAATAATCTTACCACCACATCTCAACAAATTCTTTTGCAAGATCAGAATAATCTGACTAATACTCAAGCTGCTAGTCCAATTATTACGCAACAAACGCCAAGATCTATTAATAATGGTTATTTATCTGACGAAGTAATTGTTCAAAAAATATGGAATGCTTCAGTATCATATATAACTGGTAAAAGTACTGTATCTACCAATGCATATAGTCGGGATAGTGTATATCAAATTAGTGGAAGCAAACAAAAAGCAACAGGCTTAAATGCAACATGGAATTGGAAGTTTGCTAGTCAAACCAGTGCATATTTGAGACCACAGTGGCAACAAACTGAATATGGAGATACTAATAATAAGGATCAATATTACGATATTTCCGTTGGCCTAACTCGTACTATTACCCCTCAAATGAACGGTAGATTAGAAATTAGGCATTCAGATCAAAGTTCTGATATAGATACTAATAACTATCAAGAAAATCGTGCCACAGCTAGTTTATTTATGAGATTTTAATTATGTACGATGGTTTTTATAATTTAAATAAAAAGCCTTTTCAATTATCCGCTGATACTGAATTCTTTTTTAACAGTGCGGTACATAGGAGAGCATTAGCATATATGCGTTATGGCTTGACGCAGGGTGAAGGTTTTGTTGTTGTGACTGGTAAACCTGGTACAGGTAAAACTATGCTAGTCAAAGAGCTAGTTAAAAGTTTAGATAATGACAATATTGCCATAGGGATAATGGTTTCATCCCAGGTCGGGGCAGATGATTTGTTGAAGATTATTTCAGCTACTTTTGGCTTACCTTATGATGGTGAAGACAAATCAACGTTGTTGACTAGGATTCAACGATTCTTCATTCAGCAAGCCAGGGACGGTAAAAGAGTACTGATGATTGTCGATGAAGCGCAAAACCTTCCCAAGGATTCATTGGAAGAGTTGCGTATGTTGACCAACTTTGAATTATCCGGCAAGGCGCTGTTTCAAATTTTCTTAATAGGACAGCCTGAATTGGGTGAAACGTTGTTTCTGCCCGAATTAGAGCAATTGCGGCAGCGTATTGTTGCAACTTATCAGTTGAAGCCCTTAAGTGAAGAAGAAACAAAAAGCTATATTTTATTTCGATTGGAAAAAGCAGGTTGGAATAAAACCCCTGAGTTCGAAGATGATATATTTGCAGTAATTTGCTCTTATACCCAAGGAATTCCTCGAAGGATAAATACCTTATGCGATAGAGTATTACTATTTGGTTATCTTGAAGAGTTAGCCGTTATCGGCTTGGCAGCCGTCAATAAAGTGATAGCAGAAATCGAGGAGGAGTCATCAGTTGTAACAGATGAATTTCATGATCTAGTTTCGGCGTCAACATCACCGACAATTAACGCTGATGGCACACTAATCGAACGAATTCAGGCGCTAGAAAAAGTGGTTTCTTCTTTGCAGCACACACTCAATAAGGAAAGAACATTGTTACGTAAAGCTATTTTGATCCAACTTGACCTGGATAATGTATACGATGATCTTCCTGGACAAGAATAGGACCGCTGAATGAGTAAGAAGACTCTGGTATGCGTGGTAGGTGCGCGGCCTAATTTTATGAAAATGGCACCTATTATCAAGCAGCTAAATTGCCTAAAGGAAACTGTTTCAGTCTATTTAGTACATACCGGCCAACATTATGATCAGGCAATGAAGGCTTCGTTTTTTGAGCAACTTGGTATTCCTGAGCCTGATGTTGATTTGGGCGTTGGATCTGGATCCCATAGTGACCAGACAGCCAATATTATGTTGCGTTTTGAACCTGTTCTGGATGCTGTCAATCCGTGTGCGGTTCTAGTTGTTGGTGATGTCAACTCAACCATTGCTTGCAGCTTGGTGGCAGTTAAAAAGCAAATTCCTGTTATTCATGTTGAAGCAGGTCTTCGTAGTGGTGATAGATCTATGCCGGAAGAAATTAATCGGATCTTAACCGATCAGATTTCTGATAGCTTGTTTACGACTGAGCGCAGCGCAGAAGCTAATTTGAATAAAGAAGGCATAGATAGTAAGCGTATCCATTTCGCAGGCAATGTGATGATTGATACCTTGTTGGCTAACTTACAACTGGCTAGTCCTTTTGCTGAGACGTTAAAAGACTATTGTGCTTCTGATGCAATTAAAGAAGGTGGATATGCATTGTTGACCATGCACAGACCTTCTAACGTTGATGATCCAGAAACGCTGACAAGATTATTACAAGTCATTGTTGATATTAGTGAGAAGTTACCGGTGATTTTTCCGGTGCACCCAAGAACACTTAGTCGCATTGAGCAAACAGGGCTATCAACGCTTATAGCTTCAGGCAATATTATTTGTCTGCCGCCAGTTGGATATTTGCAAATCCTAGGTTTGATGAAGTCGGCAAAAATGGTCCTTACGGATTCCGGCGGGCTACAGGAAGAAACCACTGCTTTAGGTGTTCCTTGCGTGACTTTACGTGAGAATACCGAGCGACCGATTACTGTTGAACAAGGTACTAACACAATAGTCGGATCTGACGGCAATAAAATACAAGCATGCGTTGATGATATTCTGATTACAGGAGGTAAGTCTGGTCGGATTCCTGAATATTGGGATGGTAAAGCTGCCGAACGCATTGTTGAAGACATTAAGTCCCTTTATTTTTAAATTGCCTGTATGACTAATTCCATTTCTAAGTCAGATCGGGGGCTTATAAACGCCCTTACCGTCGATGTTGAAGACTATTTTCAAGTATCTGCATTCGAACCTTATATAGATAAAAAAGAGTGGGACAATCTTCCTCATCGTGTGGTGGAAAATACACTAAGGATACTGGATCTTTTTGAAGACAGAGGTGTAAAAGCGACTTTTTTTACCTTAGGTTGGGTGGCGGAGCGTTATCCACATCTGATCCGCCGTATTGTTAATGATGGGCATGAGTTAGCTTGTCATGGTTATGAACACATCCGTGTGACGGAGCAAACACCTGAGCAATTTCGTAGCGACGTCAGCAAAACAAAAAATATTTTAGAAGGGCTTAGTGGAAGCGAAGTTAAAGGGTATCGAGCAGCCAGCTACTCCATTGGAGCAAAAAACTTATGGGCCTTAGATGTCTTACAAGAGTTGGGTTTCCAATATAGCTCAAGTATTTATCCAGTTAAGCATGATTTATATGGTATGCCGGAGGCACCAAGATTTATTTTTGAACCTATAGCGAATAATTCTTTCAAGGAAATCCCGATAACGACAGTTAGGTTTGGCGATAAAAATATACCTTGCGGTGGCGGTGGATTTTTCAGGTTTTATCCTTATGCCTTTTCCAAGTGGGCCTTCAAGCACGTCAATAACAAAGAACAACAATCGGGTATTTTTTATTTCCATCCTTGGGAAATTGATCAGGAGCAACCACGCCAGCAAGGCTTGAGCTTGAAAACCAAGACCCGTCACTATCTTAATCTCCATAAAATGGAAAGCAGAATCAATCAGTTACTAACTGATTTTAATTGGGACACTATGGAAAATGTTTTTTTGAAATAACTCCGCAGTTCCAGTCAACGAACCAAGCAGGTTAAATAAACATGATTAAAACACTGGACGCTGCCGATTATCAGCGCTGGGATGACTACGTTAGTACCAAACCCGAAGCGACTTTTTTCCACCAAGCCGGTTGGAAAGAAGTTATCGAAAAATCTTTCGGTCATAAAACCTATTATCTCTATGCCGAGCAAGAAGGAAAGGTCATCGGGATTTTCCCTTTAGTGCATATCAATAGTCTGCTGTTTGGTAATACGCTGGTTTCGAACGCTTTTTGCGTTTATGGCGGTATTGTCGCCGATGATGAGCAAATTTATTCAGAGTTAGACACATACGCTTGTCAACTAGCTAAAGAGTTGGGTGTCGACTGTATGGAAGTTCGCAACAGAGAGCGCAAGTCGCCTGATCGACCTTTCAAAGATCTCTACGTCACGTTTAGGAAAGAACTCGACCCGGATGTGGAAAAAAATCTCCTGGCTATTCCCCGCAAACAACGGGCTATGGTTAGGAAAGGCATTGACGCCGGCCTTGTCAGCGTCATCGATGATAATGTCGATAGACTTCATCTGGCCTATTCCGAGAGTGTTAGAAACCTAGGCACACCGGTGTTTTCAAAAAAATACTTTCAGACACTCAAAAATGTGTTCGCTGAGCAATGCGAAGTATTAACAGTTGAACGTGATGGGCAAATTATCGCCAGTGTGATGAACTTCTACTTTAGAGATGAAGTGTTGCCTTATTACGGTGGCGGTACTAGTTTGGCGCGCGACGTTAAAGGTAACGATTTTATGTACTGGGAAGTAATGCGCCGAGCTACGGAAAAAGGTGTGAAAATATTTGATTATGGTCGCAGTAAAATAGGAACCGGTTCTTATAGTTTCAAGAAAAATTGGGGCTTTAATCCGGAGCCGCTTTTTTACGAATTTCATCTGGTTAAGTCCGATTCTTTGCCCGACATCAATCCGCTTAATCCAAAATATCAATTATTTATAGCAGCTTGGAAACGATTGCCGCTGTTTGCGAGTCAATTATTGGGCCCAATTTTATCTAAAGACTTAGGCTAAACTCTATCTAAGCCCAGCGTGTGGGCTAGTCTCAAGTAACTAACAGTCCCAGGCTCATATGGAAAACCTGCTTTTTCTTGTTCACAGAATTCCGTACCCCCCTAATAAAGGCGACAAGATACGCTCGTATCATTTGCTAAAACGGCTAGCGAAACATTATCAAGTCCATTTAGGTACTTATATTGATGATCCTGCTGATTGGCAGCACATTGATAAAGTTAATGCTATTTGCGTGAAAACTCATTATGTGGGGTTGACGCCGTGGCAGGCCAAAATAAAAAGCCTGAGCGGTTTGTTGAGTGGGCAGGCACTAAGTCTTCCTTACTACAACAATCAATCTATGCAGACTTGGGTTGACCAGAGCATTAACCAATATCAGATTAAAAAAGTACTGATATTTTCTTCGGTGATGGCGCAATTTATCAATGACAGTCACGATGTTGAGATGATTGTCGATTTTGTCGATGTTGATTCTGACAAGTGGCGGCAATACGCGGACAAAAAGTCAGGGCTGGCAAAATGGATTTATCAGCGTGAATCTGAATATTTGTTGAAATACGAACGTGTAATAGCCGCGAAAGCCAAAGCCGGTCTTTTTGTTTCCGAGCAAGAAGCTTTGTTATTTAAGCGATTGGCTCCTGAAGCCGATTCCAAAATAACGCATATTAACAATGGCGTTGATACCGATTATTTCTCTCCCGATCATAGTTTGGATTCACCTTTTCAGGCTGACGAGGCAGCGCTTGTCTTCACCGGTGCGATGGATTACTGGGCAAATGTCGATGCTGTAGTCTGGTTTGCCACTGAAGTTTTTCCAAGCATTCTCAATAATTATCCAACGGCAATATTTTATATCGTTGGCTCCAGACCCAGTAAAGAAGTTCAGAGTCTCGCCAAACTGAATAATATTGTCGTAACCGGAGCTGTAGACGATGTCAGACCTTATATCGCCCATGCCAAATTGGTTGTTGCTCCTTTAAGAATTGCCCGCGGCATTCAAAATAAAGTGTTGGAAGCCATGGCAATGGGTAAATATGTAGCCGCCACATCATCGGCGATGGAAGGCATTGTTGGCGAAGAACCGATTGATGTTTCGATTAACGATGCAGCAGACGCAATGGCAAATCAAATAGTTGAATGGTTAAAGCTAAATCCCCAGGCACCAGTATCATTAACCAATCGTAATTTTGTACAGCTTAAATTTAGCTGGGAACAGAATCTAAGCCAGCTTCTAGCATTGTTGCAATAAAGCTGCTGAGCGGCAAACTTATTTTAATAACTTTGGAATAAAACTATGTGTGGAATCGTCGGCATTTTTGATCTCAAAGAAAAACGAGAAATCAATCGGGACTTACTCTCGCGGATGAATGAAACCCAGTTTCATCGTGGCCCCGATGAAGGTGGGCTGCATGTAGAACCTGGCCTGGGATTTGGCCATCGGCGGCTATCCATTATTGACTTGTCGAGCGGCCAACAACCGATGATTAGCCGGGATAAAAATGCCGTTTTAACGTTTAACGGTGAAATCTACAATTTTTTGGAGTTAAGACAAGAGTTGGAAGCATTGGGCTATCGCTTCGAAACCCACTGCGATACCGAAGTAATTCTGTACGGCTGGCAAGCCTGGGGGGAGGGTTGTGTTGATAGACTACGTGGTATGTTTGCTTTTGCCGTGTGGGATCGTGATCAGCAAACTTTATTCTTGGCTCGTGACAGACTGGGTGTTAAACCGCTTTATTACGCCGAGCTGGCCAACGGTCAATTCATTTTTGGTTCCGAACTAAAGTCCCTTAAAGAGCACCCCGACTTACCGCGGAACTTAGATCCGACGGCAATTGAAGACTATTTTGGTTTTGGCTATGTGCCGGATCCCAAGACCATCTACAAAGATGTTTATAAATTGGAGCCGGGTTATTGTTTAACTATTAAACATGGCGCCAAAAGTTATCAGCCCAGACAATACTGGGATGTGCATTTTTCTTCCAAACCACAGCAAGATGAACGCGCCGTAGCCGATGAATTGATTGAGCGTCTGCGCGAGGCGGTGAAGATTCGCATGGTGGCCGATGTGCCGTTAGGCGCATTTTTATCCGGCGGCGTCGATTCCAGCGCGGTGGTTGCGCTAATGGCTGGCTTATCGCCGGATCCGGTCAATACTTGCTCCATATCTTTTGGCGACCCAGCTTTTAACGAAGCAAAATTTGCCGCGCAGGTCGCCGATCGTTATCACACAGCGCATCGTGTTGAACAAGTTGACCCTGATGACTTCAGTCTCATTGATAAGCTGGCTGGTCTTTACGATGAACCGTATGCCGACAGCTCAGCGCTGCCTACGTATCGGGTGTGCGAGCTGGCTAAAAAACAAGTGACCGTTGTACTGTCTGGCGATGGCGGTGATGAAAATTTGGCAGGTTACCGTCGTTATCGCTGGCATACCTACGAAGAACAAATGCGCTCATGGTTGCCTGACAGCATCCGCAAGCCAGTATTCGGCTTATTGGGACAGGTTTATCCGAAAGCCGATTGGGCACCGAAAATTTTTCGCGCCAAATCCACCTTTGAATCGATTGCCCGTGATTCATTAGAAGGCTACTTCCACAGCGTCTCAGTATTGTCGAATGAGTTACGCAACAACTTGTTCAGCGATTCATTCAAACAGGAGTTACAGGGCTATAAAGCTGTCGAGGTATTCAGAAAATACGCTGAACAAGCCCCCACCGATAATCCGTTATCGCTGGTTCAGTACCTGGATATAAAAACCTATCTTCCCGGTGATATTTTAACCAAGGTTGATCGGGCCAGTATGGCGCATGCCTTGGAGGTCAGGGTGCCGTTACTGGATCACAAGCTGGTGGAATGGATGGCGACTTTGCAACCGGACATGAAATTAAAAGGCCGCGAAGGTAAATACATTTTCAAAAAGGCGCTGGAAAACTACCTACCCAACGATATTTTATATCGTCCGAAAATGGGTTTTTCTGTACCTTTGAATGCCTGGTTTAAGGGCCCTTTAAAAGACAAAGTGCGCAATGCGCTACTGGGTGAAACCATGAAGCAGTCCGGCTTATTTAATCAGTCATTTTTAGAGCAGATGGTTAATCAACATCAAAACGGGTTGCGCGATCACAGTGCAGCGATTTGGTCATTATTGATGTTTGAGGCGTTTTTGCGGAATGAGGGGCTGTAACGTTAATGCCCAACACTGAACCCAAAATAGTCGTTTTTAGCTCCCTTTATCCGAGCCAGATTCGGCCTAATGCTGGTGTTTTTATACGCGAGCGTATGTCCAAAGTCGCAGAACAGTTGCCGTTGGTTGTGGTTTCGCCAGTGCCTTGGTTTCCGCTTCAAGGATTGATAAGACTATGTAAACCTGAGTTCCGTCCGCAACCAGCGACATTCGAGCGGCAGCAAGGCATTGACGTTTATTACCCGCGGTTTTTATCCATTCCAGGTTTACTGAAATCCTGGGATGGTCTATTTATGGCTATAGGCAGTTTTTTAACCATGTACCGGCTGCGCAAGCAATTCCAATTCAATATCATTGACGCGCATTTTGCTTATCCCGATGGTTATGCCGCGACTTTATTAGGGAAATGGTTTGCCGTACCTGTGACTATTACTCTTAGGGGTACTGAAGTTCCACAATCAAAGCGGCCTCAAATTAGAACACGCTTATTACAAGCATTGGGGAATGCCACCCAGATATTCTCGGTTTCAGAATCCTTAAAGCACCATGTGGTTGAGTTGGGTGCTGATGCCGGAAAAATTCAGCGGATAGGTAATGGCGTTGATACTAAAAAATTTCATCCTGTCGATAAACAAGAAGCCCGGCAACAGTTGGAGTTGCCTGAAGACGCTAAAGTCCTAATTTCGGTAGGTGGATTGGTCGACAGAAAAGGCTTTCATCGAGTGATTGATGTGCTGCCTGCGCTGGTTAAACAGTACCCGAATCTCATCTATTTAATTGTCGGTGGCCCTAGCCCAGAGGGTAATATCAGCGAGCGGTTGCGGCAGCAAGTTAAAGACTTGGACTTGGTAGAGCATGTCCGTTTTCTTGGTTCACTGCCATCAGACCAACTTAAAACGCCCTTGTCGGCATCGGATGTATTTGTGTTGGCGACAGCCAATGAAGGTTGGGCCAACGTATTCTTAGAAGCGATGGCTTGTGGCTTGCCGGTGATTACCACCGATGTCGGCGGCAATGCAGAAGTGGTTAATGATGAAGCACTGGGGGCGATAGTTACTTTTGGTGATCGTCAGGCTTTACAGGAAGCACTATCAGCAGCTTTAGAAAAAACCTGGGATAAAACCGAAATTCTCAAATACGCTAAAGCCAACGCTTGGCAGCAACGGGTCGATAAACTGGTAGGCGAATTTAAACGTTTGTCGGCAAATTAAAAGATCGCACTACTTTGCTTTTACTTCAATATCTATGGCTGAATAAGCCGCTCAAACTATGTCTTCTATATCAATCCTGTCGAAACTAAAGGCAGCTTGATTTTTCCACTATAAAAGTTTGCGCTAGCTTCATAACATAACAGCGAACAAGACCATACGTTTCCAAATTACATACTCAAAACCTTGAATTCATCATTGTATTTAAGTATTCAACACTTCTCATTTTTCTTAGTCAAAGCAACGCAAACCATGTAATCAATGGATTACATGCCTTCATAAGCGCATAATGCTAATGCCACAAACTTTGCAAGTGAATTACACAAGCGAAGGGCGTGGCTATTGAGCTCAGTAGAGTTTTTCACAGCAAGGGTGGCATTTTGCTTGTTGCAGTAATAAAAAAAATAAGTTTTTGCTGGCGATAAATAATAAAAATGAAGGGGTAGGATATGGAACAAATGACAGATGAAGAACGTAAAAGCATTCTCGAAAGTTCCCCGGTGGGGACCTTTGCGTTAATGGCGACAGTGGTGGGGGGCATGGTTTTCGCCTGGCTGTTTTTGTATTACGGCGTATTTTTGCCGCGCGGCTAGGGGGATTTATGCAAACAGAACCCATTCAAGCTAAATGTAAGCAATTTTGTCGAGATTATTTCACACAGCTTAATGCTGTCCATATCGATCATCTGGAACGAAAATGGATTGCCATATCAATAATCATCATCGCCTTGCTGGTGGGTATTATCGTAATTGACGCTTTCTTTCACGGTGTTAATCCACCTAGCAAAGTCGAAACCATCGATTCGGCCAGCCTGCATTTAAGCAAAGAATTTGCCGAAGAAAATCTAGGCGTGCAAACCGATGACAAAGGCAATGTCGTTGTTCGCATGGTCGCCGGACGCTATTCGTTTTTCCCCAAACACATTGATGTGCCGGCCGAAACTCCCATCACCTTTCGCTGGGTCAGTATGGATGTTTTGCATGGCGTACATATTCCAATGACTAATATGAGCACGATGATAGTGCCCGGTTATGTCGCTGAAATTACCACTACTTTCCCAAAACCCGGCGAGTACCCCTTGTTGTGTAACGAGTATTGCGGAATGGGCCATAACCATATGTGGAGCAATATTTCCGTTATAGAAAAAGAACACTGGACGTCCAAACAAAATACACCAGTGCCTGCGGCTAAGGGAGGATCAGTTAATGAATAATGCAGCAGAAAAAAAACTCGCGTTAAGTCATCTATGGGTGGCTTTTGCAGCCTTTATCGTGGCCTGTTTTATGGGTGAATATCAAGTACTGGAACGCAGCGGCTTATTTCCATCATTGGAATCGCCCACTGTCTATTTTGCTTCTGTCAGTACCCATGGCGTGTTGATGGCGTTTGTATTGACCACCTTTTTTATCATGGGTTTTGGCTATTACATTGCCTGCACCAGTCTAAAACAACCGGTATGGAATAAACCGTTGGCATGGGGGGCATTCTGGTTGGCCTTGTTTGGCGTGGTGTTGGCGGCCGTGCCATTATTGAGTGGTAAAGCCTCCGTGCTGTACACTTTTTATCCGCCAATAGTCGCGCATGCTGCTTTTTACATTGGCGCGACGTTGCTGGTAGTGGGTTCGTGGGTGTGGTGCGCGATCATGCTGGTCATGTTCGCCCAATGGAAAAAAGCTAATCCTGGTCAAAATGTGCCGTTAGCGATGTTTGCTACCGCAGCCAATGCCTTGTTGTGGCTTTGGGCCAGTGCCGGTGTGGCATTAGAAGTACTGTTTCAATTGATTCCATTTTCATTGGGATGGATTGATACCATTGATCCTGGCTTGGCTAAAACCTTATTTGCCTGGACTTTGCATCCGATTGTGTATTTTTGGTTAATACCGGCTTATACCGCATTTTATGTATTCGTGCCTAAACAAGCCGGTGGTTTTTTATTCAGTGACGAAATGGCCAGACTGGCATTTGTCGTTTTGGTGGTGTTCGCACTGCCGATTGGCTTTCATCATTTATATATGGATCCGGAACAAGCTAAAGGCTGGAAACTACTGCACGGCGTTGGCACTTTCGTGGTGGCCTTACCGACCTTAGTGACCGGGTTTACCGTAATAGCTTCATTAGAAATTGCCGGCAGATTGCGTGGCGGCAAAGGTTTATTCGGTTGGATAGGAACATTGCCTTGGACTAATCCAATGGTGTTGGCAGTTATTCTTTCGTTGCTAATGCTGATCTTCGGTGGCTTTGGCGGCATTGTTAATGCCAGTTATGCAATGAATGCGATGATTCATAACACCGCATGGGTACCGGGTCATTTCCATCTGATCTTTGCCGGTACCACGGTCATTATGTATCTTGCAGTTGCTTATTACTTATGGCCAATCTTAGTTGGTAAACCGTTGTTCTCGAATTCGATGGCCCTGGTGCAGTTGTGGACTTGGTTTATCGGTATGAGTGTGTTGACAACACCGTGGCATGTATTGGGATTGTTAGGCCAGCCGCGGCGAATTTCCACGGTTGTTTACAATAACCTGTTGACCTTGTCGTGGAAGCCATACGAGCTGATGATGATATTGGGTGGCTTGATTTTGCTGGGTTCAGCTTGTTTGTTTATTTACAACTTGGTTAAAACCCAGTTGACGCCACTTGTGGGAGAATTCACCGCCGAGATCGAATATGCCGAGCCTATTCATGCAGTTGGTGTGCTGCCGGAATATCTCAATGATTTGAAACTTTGGAATAAAGTCATAGCAGTATTAATGGCGATTAGCTTTGGCTATCCGATCTTGCAATTCTTTTTTATGAAAACCTTTGGTTCAAGTGTGTGGGGATATTAATCATGAAAACTTTCATATTTTTCCTAGCACTTGTTGCCCCGTCGCTCGTAGTTGCCGGTTCGCCATCCAGTATTGCCTGGATACCTGAAACGCTTAACTTTGTTAAACATGGCAATGCCGACAAAGGTAAAGAATTGGCGCAGCAGTGTGCTGGTTGTCATGGTGAACAAGGTATTAGCCAGATGCCGGAAACGCCATCTTTGGCCGGACAATTGGCTACTTACACTTATAAAGAGTTACGTGATTATGCCCAAGACCAGCGCAGTCATCCGATTATGACTGCGACAGCAAAAGGACTTTCCGAGCAAGATTCGGCCGATTTGGCGGTGTGGTTTAGTACCTTGAAACCCGCTAGCGGGGAAGGGGATAAGCAGTTAGCCAAAGCCGAAAAGATGGTTGAAGACGGTGATGGCAAACGCATATTGCCGCCATGCTTTGTATGCCATGGCGCTAATGGTCAGGGTGAAAAAATGGATATTCCCGCTCTGGCAGGGCAACGTGCAGATTATTTGGAAAAAACATTGTTGGAATATAAAACCGGTCAACGTCATAACGACATATACAGTCGTATGCGTTTGATTGCTCAGCAGCTGAGTGAGACTGAAATCAAAGATCTAGCTCAGTTTTATCAGCAAGAAAAGTAGTTAAAAGGCTAGCAACAAAAAATAGAAAGGCGGATTTGCGAAGGCAGTTCGCCTTTCTTGCATGTTGAACTTAATAAAATCAGCGAACTTTATGGTGATCAGCATTTGGCGCTGCAAGATCGTTTAATGCCGACAATCAAATTATTGCTGGAAAAATATTTTGAATAGTAATGGCTGATTCCTCTTTGTCGTATAAAAGGAATCAATGCTGCCTTCGTTGAACTATCTAACCTCTGCCCAACACTTTATTTCGGGCACTTTCTGCGACCGCCAGAATATCGTCTTGTAAATCTTCAGCTACCGCGAGTTCTTTGAGTGTGTTGGTTAAGTGACTGATAACGACATCGTAGTGAAAATCGTCCGGCTTTAGTTTTAACAAATGGGAATGGGCGTCAGATAAAAATACAAGCACACGGGTATCTTTGCCTCCTGCAATCTCCAGCAGAAAATCAAAATCGCTGGCAATATGAGTGCGCTGCATGCCTGGCTTGCCGAATGCGGCCATGAAATAATCATCAATTAAAGCAGTAGTCTGATCTGGGTTAGTTAGTCCGGCAAAAATTGATGTTAATAATTTCTTCAATGGTTTAGTTTGCTCAATTACCGGATTGCCGCTAAAAAACCGGTTTATCGCATAGTCATCAAGCATCTTGTCGTAAAAAAGATCAACAATCTCGTTGAGCAAATTGTCATCAATTTCAATATAGTGTTTTGCAGGGGCTATGTTGATAGCGCTCATATTCTTCTCCCGGGTGTCGATCTTATAATTGGATAACTTTCGGATATTTTGGCTATTAGAGAGTTGCTAACTTTATGCAAGCCAACTAGAAAAGAACTTATACTCAAAATACTGCTTGTCAAATCATAGCTATGGCTGAAAGTCAGCATCAATTGCCGGCATCTGCTGCAGCAAAACAATATTTAAGAAGGCGCATAAATGATGACAGAACTCCCGCTCACCACAATTGCTCATGCCATTCAGCTGGCTGTGGCGCCAGTGTTTTTACTGACCGGTGTGGCCGGCATCTTGTCGGTGTTGACGAATCGATTGGGACGAATTATCGATAGATCGCGATTTTTGCATGGCAAATCGTTGGCAGAGGTGGAAATAGACCAAATTGTTCAGTCTGAGCTAAAAGTATTAAAACAGCGGGCCCGGCTGATTCATTGGGCAATTGGCTTATGCACGACTTGTTTATTATTTATTTGTTCGGTGGTCGCAGTATTATTTTTAGGGTCGTTTTTTAAGCTAAAGATGGAGGTGGTCATTGCCTCGTTATTTGTCGCGGCGATGTTTTGTTTAATCGTGGCATTAATCAATTTCATCTCTGAAATTTTTCTAGCTACAGCGCATGTGCGACGTGGGCATTAAAGGTGGGTTAGAAATAACTTTTTGTTATGCATTGGTAATTTTTCCGTTCCTGGTGAGCTTGTCGAACCATGAATGGAAAAATCTCTAACAGGCTCCGTCAAACCGTTCATGCTTCGACACACTCAGCACGAACGGTTTGACGGATCGGGGTTAAATTATACGATTATCTAGCTTTTGGTTTATTGTTGGGTAATCACCTTAGCTTTACGCGTTTCGCCCTTGCCGATGGTTAATAAATCCCAAATAAGCAAGCCTAATCCGGCTGCCGTAACGACACCGAACAACAAGCGCCAGACCATAGCACTCTGGAATGACGGGTGATTCTGTGCGGTAAAGTAACCGCCCCAAGTGGAGCCTTCTACCGCGCGCTCGATAAACGATTGCTCATAGCCAGCTATTAACATTGCGATAGTCATTCCCAGCACGCCGACATTGAGCAAGCCTATCGCCCATTTCCAGCGCCAGGCATTGGCGGTGCCTTCACCCATCCAAACGCCGCCGCGCCAATGCTGGATAGCCAGATAGAAGAACGCGATATTAATGGTGGCATACGCGCCGAAAAACGCCAGATGGCCGTGTGATGCCGACCACTGGGTGCCGTGGGTATACATGTTGATTTGCGGCAGGGTATGCATAAAGCCCCACACACCGGCACCGAAGAAGTTACCAAAAGCGTGAGCGATTACCCAGGCCAGGGCAGGGTGGTTGCCGTTTTTGAAGGCATGACTACCGGAGTCATACACCGCATGCACCACCATCGCGACCAACGGAATTGGCTCTAATGCTGAGAAAAAACCGCCAATGGTGAGCCAGTATTCCGGCGTGCCGATCCAGAAATAATGATGTCCCAAACCCAAAATGCCGGAGCCGAACATCAACGCAACTTCGATGTACAACCAGGTTTGCACGATTTTGCGTCTGACGCCCAGCAGCTTCATCAATGACCAAGCCATGATTACGCCGACCAACACTTCCCAGGTAGCTTCCACCCATAAGTGAATTACCCACCACCACCAGTATTGCTCATGGGTGATATTGGTCATATAAAACATACCGGCCACATATAAACCTGCCAAGGCCACCAAATCCAGCGTTAATACGCCCGCGATACCCGACCACTTACCCTTAGTGAAGGTAGCAACTACGTTATAGAAAAAGATCAGCATCACGACTACGATGCCAATATCCGCCCAACGTGGGGCTTCAATGTATTCGCGGCCTTCGTTGATAAACCACAGGCTGGAATCTTTGCCCGGCCCGATCTGCACCAACAAATACACCAGCACCACCACGGTGACGGCAGCAGTCAGCACCCAAAACGCGATATTGCCCAGCTTTAGGCCGACAATTTCAGTTTGACTTTCATCTTCCAATAACCAATAGACACAGCCGATAAAACCGTACAGCATCCAGACGATCATGGCATTGATATGCACCATGCGGTTGACGTTAAAATCCAGAATTTCAAACAGAAATCCGGGCCAGATAAACTGAGTCGCTGCCAGCAGGCCAAACAGAATCTGGGCCACAAACAAAATTACAGCTACCGTAAAGTATTTAACCGCCAGTTGCTGTCCGTCCGACAAATTGGTGCTGTCCAATGCTACCCAGGTTTTGAAATCCTTAAAATATGCGGTTGTTTTTTCAACCAATCCAATTGCGCTCATGCTCATTCCTCCGCATAGATGGTTTTGAAGTTATAGGGAAAGCCATTAGTATCGATGCTCGACATCCACTTCAAAAAGGCAATCAGGCCTTTGGCTTCCTGTTCGGTAATACCCAGATTAGGCATTTTGCGATTGCTGCCGTAGGTGCGGGCATTGTTTTCCGGGTCCATTAAAAACTTCATCATCAAATCTTCACGTACATCGGTGCCTATCCAACCTTTGTCCAGCCAGGCTTTGGTTAAATCCGGCGCGTAATAAGCACCGTTACCCAATAAGGTGTGGCAATTCATGCAGTTTTTGGCTTGTGAGGTTTTCTTGCCCAAATCCACCAGTTGCCGGGCTTCTTCTTCGCTAAATTGCTGGCCGAATAACAATTCATCGCCGCCGACTACCGGTATCGATTTATGCAGCTTTTCCTGATATTGGTAATCGATTTTTTTGTTGATCACCGAATAAGCCTGAACGCGTTTACCACCGGCGCTAGTCTGGCTTAAAGAATCCATGGTTAATACCACCAGAATCAGAAACGATCCGGCCGTCACCCAGATGGCGACTTTTTTCCAGAACGATTCCGACGCCCATAAAGGTTCGTCATTCATTGTTTATCCTCCGTTGTTGGTTCGGCGTGAGTTTTGACACACAAATGCCAAATACCGATAGGGGCAAAAAAATAGCCGAGCACCATCACCAGGGATAGCATCAGCCAGACTCCGGAAAAATTTGCCGCACGCGTCAATTCCGCCACGCTGACCAGCAGCACGGCATAAGACACATAGGCGGCCCATTTAATTCGGGGATTGGATTTTATTTTGGACCAGGCATACAGCAGCGCGTAGCTGGCACCTGACAAAATAATTAAAGCGGCGGTAAAAAAACTGATGAAGAAATCTTTTAAGGCGATAGGTTCAATCATGCTGACTCAAACAAGACTATGGCTTGAGATTGGTTTTGTGGGCACATTCTAAACATCCCCTCTCCCTCTGCACCATCAAGGATATAAAGAAGAGGGCTAGGGTGAGGGTTATCAATCAAAGCGGGCTTCCATCAGCTTAAAAAAATCTTTAGGCGCGCCGCAGATCGGGCAAGACCAGTCATCGGGAATATCGGCCCAGCGAGTCCCAGGAACTAGGCCGCTATCAGGATCGCCCTTGGCTTCATCATAAATATGCTCACATTCCCGGCACTGATATTTTTTAAATTCGGACATGGTAATTTTCCTGTTTAAGAAGGCTGGCTGACATTAAAGGCATCGGCATAAATATCCTTCATTGAGGCACCGAACAGAAAGGCTTTCCTCTTGGCTGTTTTAACCATTTCCGGATGTCCGCAGAGAAATATACGCCAATTCTTGAGATCAGATATTTGTTTAAAGGCCACTTCATCGGCACGTCCCGACGCGAAGCCATGGCGGACATCGTCATCGGAAAGGCAGGGCACATAATTAAAATTTGAATATTGTTTGACTAGATCCTGTAGTTCACCGGTTAGATAGAGTCCGTTTAGGTCCCGGCTACCGTGAAACAAATGAATAGGCCCGCTATGGCCCTGGCTGAGTGCGTCGCGGATGATGCCGTAAAGCGGCGCAAGGCCCGAACCTGTGCCGATTAAAATCAAGCCTTGCTCGCTATTGCCGGGTATGTAAAAACAGTCGCCGCCGGGGCCGCGAATCTCGACGGTTTGACCAGGACGCAGTTCTCCATGTATCCAGCCGCTGACCCGGCCCTGTGGCAGACGACGGACATGCAGATGTAGGTGATCATCTTCATGCGGCACACTGGCGAGCGAGTAACTGCGGCCAAGCGTTTGATTTTGAAACAGGTTGATAAATTGCCCGGCCCGGTAATCGATGGGTGCATGGCATTCGAGTTCGACATGCATGATTTCTGCGTTCAGTAACTTCAAACTAAGGACTGTCGCAGGAATTACTGCCTGGGCATCCTTATCGTCCGGCAGTGCGACTTCTAAATTCGCATCGGGATAACACACACAAGCGAGAAAATAATTTTGCAGCTTCAGGCTGTCTTTCAAACCTTGTTGCGACGTTTCAGGCGGCTTGCCGCCTGTTGCCCGCATCAAGCAGGTTTGGCAGACACCGCTACGACAGGAAAACGGCACGGGCACGCCGCGATTGGTCAAACACTCCAGTACGGATTCGTTTGGCTCCAGTTCAAATTTATCGTTTGCGTAACGAATAGTAGTCATTGCCCGCGCTCTGAGTTAGTTATCGATCTAGTACATCATTACGTGTGCTTTCGGCAATCGTAGCCACTTGCGCGATCAGTTCTTCTTTTACGCCTAATTCACGCAAAGTAGCGCCCAGATCCTCGATCACAGCATCAACATGCGAGTCATTCAAACCATGCGCGACCAGATGCGCATGGCCGCGACGCATATCTAAGCCGGTGTAATTATGCGGTCCGCCGAAAGCCATGGTCAGGAAAGCTTTTTGTTTAGCGGCCTGTTTTTCCATGTCCACGTCTTCAAAAAAGGCGCTGATGCGATCATCACTCAACACTTTACGGTAAAAAATATCAACGGCGGCATTAACAGCAGCCTCACCACCTAGTTGTTCGTATAAAGATTGTTCTGACATTTTTCTCTCCAAATATTAAAAAGGCGTTTAAGATACATCTTAAAGCCCCTATTATTTCAGCAGAGGCTTTGGCTATTTGCTCACATAAGATGCATCTTAAATGAATCTTATAGTTTGATTGTAAAATCGTCAATCTTTATCGTTTATTAGTTAAGGCCTCACAGGAACTCAGGCAAATTTAAAGGAGTATCAAATATGCAACTTACACAATTTACGGATTTATCATTACGCTTACTGATCTATCTTGCGCGTTTGCCTGAACCCGGCTTGGCGACAATTTCCGAGATCGCCGACTATCACCAAATTTCCCGCAACCATTTGGTGAAGGTGGCGAATAGTTTGGCCAATCAAGGCTTCATTATGTCGACCCGCGGCAAGGGCGGTGGCTTGCAACTGGCTCGGCCTGCCTACGCCATAGGCTTGGGCGAAGTGGTGCGACGCACCGAGCAGAACATGAACCTGGTCGAATGCTTCGATATTCCTTCCAATCAATGCCGCCTCATCCGCAATTGTTTCCTCAAAGCGACGTTATATGAAGCGCAACGGGCTTTTATGTCCGTGCTGGATAAATACACACTGGCGGATGCGGCCAGTTTAGGTGCCAATACTGAGTTATCATCGCTGTCCATCGCTACACCGCCTGTTACTTGAGTCATATTCATGTTTTACCGTTTATTTGAGGCAATAATCCGCTGGATGCGTTGTTCTACACCGTCTAATTCGTTTTCGTAAATTTCGGTTCGATAGGCATTGCCATCGACGCGAACCGAAGATGTCAGCAACTGTTGCCCTGTTTCACTGATATTGATACGAGTTACCGTTGAAAGCCCTGGCTGCAGCGGATTGTCCTTAAGCTCTTGGGGATCCAGCCCAATCCGCACCTGCACACGTTCGGCGACATGAATAAAGTTGCCGGTGGTATTGTCGGTAGGCAACAGTGCAAACGTGCTGCCGGTACCAGGGGTGATGCCTTGCACTTTGCCGTGATAGATCAACTTATCGTCATAGGCATCGACCATGATTTCGGCTGCTTGCCCTGGACGGATGCTGGCGATCTGGGTTTCCAGAAAGTTAGCGTCAATCCAAAGATTATCTAGCGGCACAATGTTTAACAAAGGCGCGCCCGCTTTAACGTGGCCGCCTATTTGCGCTTTGCGTTTGGCGACATAACCCGAAATCGGCGCAATGACGTTGCGACGTTGATAATTTAGAAAGGCGCTACGAACCCGGCTCTTGGCTTTTTCGATAGCGGGATGGTTGTCAATGATTGTGCTGTGTATTTGGGGTTGTTGACTGTTAACTGTGTCGACTTTCGCAATACTGCGTACTGTTTCGCCCAACTCAGCTTCAGCGTGTTGCAACGCAAATTCTGCTTGAGCGCCATCCAGTTTTATCAATACGTCACCCTTATGCACATGCAGGGTATTTTCAGTGAGGATTTCGATAATCGTGCCTTCCGTCTGCGCTTCTAATGTAGTTACATTCCCCATCACAAAGGCATCGTCGGTGCTAACCCAATCCCGATTGACCAGCCACCAGTAGCCGCAAACACTTAAGCCAGTCAGCACTATCAACAGCGTCGCCAGCTGGAGGCGGCGGTTGCGTTGCCGGATAAGTTCTTTAGGCCGAATATGATTTTGCATTACGGCTCTTCTACCAGTATTTCTTGCGCTTCACGGCGTTGTTCTTGTTCAACCGTGCGTTGCGCAGGTTGCTTGGTTGGGTTGGCAAACCAAACCAGCAGTGCCAAGCCCACAAAAATACACGCTGCCATCCAAAAGGCATCATTCATACCGTGGATTACCGAGTTGCGCCCGGCCAATTTGGCGAGCTTGGCGACAGCCGTTGCTTCGCTAAAGCCCGCCGCAATTAAGCTGTCCAATGTTTGCTCAAAGTTTGAATTGAACACCGTGTGTGTTTCGGCGAATCGGGTCATATGCACTGGCACTCGGTGATAAAGCACAATGCCTTGCATCGTGATGCCCATAGCACCCGCGGCGATGCGCATCAGGCTTGTGAGTTCCACCGCCCGCCATTGACGCTCCTGCGGCAACCCATGCAGTACTAATGCGGTTAACGGTACAAAGAAGCTACCCAGGCAAGCGCCTTCCAGTAATTTTGGCCAGAACAATTGTGCAAAAGCATCTTGCCCATCAAATCCGCTTAACCAAAAATAGATTGCCGCAAAGCCCAGACAATTAAGTGATACGAGCAAGCGGGCATCGAAGTGTTTGACGATTTCATGAAACACGCTGGCCATCGGTTTGGCGAAAATCGCCATCGGCAAAAATACCAAGCCAGCCAGTAATGATGAATAACCCAAGGACAGCTGCAACTGGACGATCAACATTGATAGCAATCCTTGAAACATCATAAAACCCATGAACAGAATGATGATGCCAATGGTGAAATTTCGGTGCGCGAATAAACTTATATCCAGAAACGGGCTGCGCAGGCTTAGTTCCCAAATCATCCAATAAATCAGCGTAATGACGATGAATACAATCAGGCCATTAATATATAAAGAATTAGACCAGCCCTTGTCGTTGCCTTGGTTTAGCAAGGTCTGCACACCAAAAAGTACCAGCGCAATCAGCACAAAGCCCAGACTATCGAAACGATGTCGGAGCCGTTTACTCCCGCGTTGATAAAGCAATGCGCCGACTATGCCGCCGATGGCTAGCGCTATCGAGATATTGAACCAAAATAGCCAGCGCCAACCGAGTGTGTCGGCGACCCAGCCCCCGATAGGCGGCCCAAAGGTGAACGGCGTTAAGGTAAACACGCTCCAAACGCCGATGCCGATGGATTTTTCGTTATCAGGATATTCTTTGATCAGCAGTGATTGTCCCAAAGGCAGTGTCAATCCCCCGGCAAAGCCCAGCAGTATGCGCCCGGCCAAATATCCGTAAAACGAAGTTACCGTGGCACAGATAGTCGATGCCAGTGCAAACACAAACAAGGCGGCCACAAACGGGCGATATTCACCCATTCGCCGCGACAACCAGCCGCCCACCGGAAACGCGAGTGCCAGACCGATCATGTAATCGGTCTGCGTCCAGGTGGCATAGCTGAGCGGAATACCAAGACCCGCGGCGACCCTCGGCAGCATCGCGATATAAGCCCCGGCATTAAATGCCACCAGCGCATGACTCAGGCCTAAACAGATGTTGAATAAAACAAAACGCCATCCTTGAAGCTGTTTATCGTCGATGATAGCCATAAGGTATTAGTCCGCAGTTAATAACTATGTCACGGCGGGCGATACCCAAACCAAATGTGTTTTAACTAAAAACAATTGCCGCGATGTGGTTGCCGACAACTATAAGAACCGTGTTGATATAAGACAAACGATTTTTATTGGACTTTAATATTGATGAATCCGATACTAAACGCATGGATATTGATCAAATAAGAACTTTTTTGAGCGTCGCCGCCAACGGCAGTTTTTTGGAAGCCGCCAATAGACTGTATGTCACTCAGTCGACAGTAAGCACACGAATACAACGACTGGAAGCGTATCTGGGCGTTTCATTATTTGTGCGTAATCGTTCCGGTGCGACGTTAACATTGCCGGGACGGCGCTTTTTGCGTCATGCTAAATCGTTGTTATTGACGTTGGATCAAGCAAGGCATGACATCGGTTTACCCAGTCGCTATCGCGCTAGTATTACCATTGGCGCGCGGATCGCCTTGTGGGAAGCGTTACTGCCGGAGTGGATAGGTATTATAAGAACCCAAGTCCCGGATATTTCGATACGCAGCGACATTGGTTTTGAAGAGGATTTAATGCGCAGCCTGATCGAAGGCACCATGGATATAGGCATGATGTACACGCCGCAACACAGCCCCGGACTGCAAGTTGAACATTTATTTGATGAAACCTTGCTGTTGCTGACCACCCATCCCGAGAAGCCCTGGCCCAATGATGATTACATCTATGTCGACTGGGGACCGGGGTTTTACGCACAACACAGTAATAGTTACCCTAATCTGGAACGCCCGGCTCAAGTAGTCAACATCGGCTGGCTAGCGATACAGCTAATCCTCAGCAATGGCGGTTCCTGCTTTTTACCTATTCGCATCGCCGAACCGCTGATTAAAGCGCAAAAACTGTTTCCTGTGCCCGACAGCCCACAATTCAAGCTGCCAGCTTATATGGTGTCGCCACGCGACAGCGATTCGGTTATTTTGCAACAGGTACTCGATAACTTAAGATCACTGGCCGCGCTTGAACGGTATAAAAATTATCTTGAACGTTAGTGGGGCAGGGGCCGCTCTGTGCGGGATGTGAAAATTTTTCTGTTAACAGCAATCGTGATGCTTTAACGAGTATTGCGGGGTTAAGTTTTCAACGCTGATTGACCCTTCCTCAGGGATTATGGTGAATGCATCTTACGAGTTAAATTTAAACTTTCTTGGCTGATTGAATGGAACTTTTTTGCAGCTTTTTTAATATCTGTCAGGCCATATTGGTCTTTCATGACCTCAAGACCATTCTCAACCAATTTAGTAAAATCGGATTTTGTTCCGGTTTCTAAATAGTCACACAAATCAGTAAGGTTCTCCTCCTCAATGTTCACCCCATTCATGCGGGCATACGCCAGTATCGCTAGCCGAAAAACTCTATTTCTTTCGGGGTCTTTTTTGTCTGGCCTAATAATTAAGATGGCTGTTTTTGCGGCTACGTCGAAGCCAGGTAGTCGTGGGAGATCAGTAGGGTTGCGAAAAATGTTCGGAATATCGGTCAGCATTTGACGTGGAATCCTTGGTATCGCTTTTAACTGAGCAAAGACTGTATCTCTCACATCCCTTTTTGCCTGACCGTTAATTAGAAGTTCAAAAGCCGCTTTAATTTGTTCTTCATTTAAAGGAACAGTTTTACCAGCGCCTTCTATAAGCCTAGATCTAAATTGCTCATAGGAAAAATCTATCGGTTTTTGCGCATCCTTATTGAAGTAATCGGAGGCATTACTACTTTGCGGGTCTAAGGCATTAATGTCTAATTTTTTGCCTAATGTGGCGAGGATAATTAGTTCTGAGAAATTAACTTCATCTTGTGGGCCAGTGAATATGCTCTTAAGTTTTTCTAAGGTTGACATACGTACTCCTGCAATTAAATAGAAATTCGATCAAGTAAATAGGTGGGCAAAAAAGTCTATCCACTCTACTAGGCCTAATTTTCAAAAGCTTGTGTAGAAAGCCAAATTGACGAGGTGCTTGCTTGTCAGTCGTTTTGTAATACAATTTGTATTATTTTAGCCGCCTGGAGATAGACATGACCGCCATCAGCCTGCGTTTACCCGACGACATTGAAGCCAATTTAAAAGCCGAAGCCCAACTAGAAGGCAAAACCCAATCGGAAATCGCCCGGCAAGCGATCACCGAATATTTGGCCCGCCGTGAAAAAGAGCGCTTCATGGCGAAGATGATCGCCGCCGGACGAGCACTGGCAGCTGATCCCCAAGCCTGGGCCGAATCACGTGAAATTGCAGAGGACTTGGCTGACGAAGGACTGGACGCCATTATCGCAGCAGAACGTGCTGCCGGCATTGATCCTGATGAAAAATGGTGGAAATGATGCGGCGTGGGGAAATATGGACAGCCAATCTTAACCCCAATAAAGGCAGCGAAATCGGCAAAGTACGCCCCGTGTTGATCCTACAGGATGACGGCATGATAGCCAGCGGCTTAGCGACTATATTGGTTGCACCGCTGACCAGCCAGTTTCGGCCAATCTTCGCCCCTCTTCGAGTCAAAATCACCGCTCGCAACCGCTTGACCCAGGATTGTTTTGTAATGATCGAACACATCCGCGCACTCGACCGGTCCCGCTTCGGCGAAGGCCCGCTGGCTACCCTGGCCGCAGAAGAAATGGCTGCAGTGGAGAAAAGTTTGCGCGGTGTGATGGGAATGTTGTAAAGGAGTTCGTAGAACGGTTTGGCACTAGGAATGCCTGGAGAGCCTACCCCGCTCTATCCGCATGCAGGAGGTAGAGCACCAAAAGTAGGCGCTTCGCTTATGCGCCTAATGTTGGTAGGCGACGCAGGAGCAAGTTGCCGTTATCAATGCATTGCTGGATTGCTTACTAGCCAATCCACTTTACCGAGTTGGGTTAGGCATTTTTTTACTCTGCCCCAATTATTTTGGGTCTTTCATGGTGTCGGCCATTCATAACCAATTTATCGTCGTAGTTAATTGGGTGGAGATAACGGGTTTTCGCACGTTATCTCCACCCAATCAGCGTTACTGGTTAAGTTTTTTTTCTCATCCCCCAAAGACCTAATAATCCTGAGCCAAACAAATAAGCCGCTGGTGGAATTGGCACAGGCGCAAAGACCAGAGGCAGCCCCGATGACGTGGTGGCCGAGAACCCAGGCGGTAGAATCATTGAGATCGACGCTGTGTTGTAGAAGTCGACGATACCTTCGTTCAAACCGGGTAGAAAAAGACTGGCGATAACCTCCGCCGTCATCGGCAGGCCGGAACCCGGACCAAAGTAACGAAAATTGACATTGCCGCTGAAGGTTTGCGTAAAAGTTCCAGTACTGGTGATTGAGCCAGAAGTGGAGAACAGTGTGGTAGATGACACCCCCGCGTAGAAATCGCGGATTGACAAGTTGTAGTCCATAAAGCGGTTAAATTGAAAGCCGCTCAATGCTCCAGTAGAAATGCTGCCTTCCAGCGTGAGTGAGACTGGAATGGTGTAAGTTCCAACTGCAGTACCCGCTGGTGCTGACAGCAGCCAATGGTCGCTGAAATACACTTGGGCAGCGGCCTGACTGCTGCCCAAACCGTTTCCGCTTGATGTCGCGCGTAGGCCGACAGTGCCTGTCGCAGCGTCGCCTTGCAAGTCAACCGAGGACGAACTACCGAGACAACCGGTTACGCCACTCAGCATGAAGGTATCCTGCTGGGTATTGAGCGGAATCAGCTTGCTGAAATTACAGGCACCCGACCCCCCAACTAGTGATACAACGCCGCCGAGGGTGGCGGTAGCACTGGCCTGATTGCAGGCAAGGACTGCGAAGGCAAAAAAAGTGAATATGGAAAATGTCCGATGCAATTTCATGACGTGTCCCTTCGCGATCAAAGAAAAAACATGTTTTTGTATCATATAGTTGTCCATTCTGCTCTCCAGTATGTTGGCCTAATGAAAAGCTAAGGGGCGTGCCGTTCACGGAAGATAAACGAAGTCACCGAAGCCAGATAAAACAAAACCGCCATGCAGCGTCCATTTAAACGCAATGCTAGACAGCCGAGTTATACACTGTAATGAAACTAACACCGAACAAAAATATTAAACCATTTCATACATTCAAACGTTGACGGGTAACCATCACCGCCAGAAGCCGCTTGCTGAAACCTTGCCAAGTCGTCACCGACCAACCCCGCGCCTTGGATCGCAATCGCTTCGGCGAAGGCCCGCTGGCTACCCTTACCGCAGAAGAAATGGCGATGGTGGAGAAGAGTTTGCGCGGTGTGATGGGGATGTTGTGAATAAAACTAGACCATGGACGGATACCGGAGACAACAAATCGGTAACTTTTTAGCTCTTTGGTAAGGCGGAATCGCCTTTGGCGTATTCCGCCATAAGGAAACTCAACATTTCACCAGGGCATTTTCACAAGCGAGTCGCTAAGTTTTGAAGGGTAATTTCCTTGCTCCTGCGTGAAATCATCAAAACTTAGCGACGGTTAGATTGCTACGCAAGCCCCGGCTGTCCTGCTCCAATATCGTTTATCCACGACAAGGTGGCTAAACATCGCAGCAATGACGTTACGCTATCGGCATCGACCGATTGCATTTTTCCATCGCAAACAGCGTGCTCAAAAAAACGCCGGAACGATATAGCTACCGGGGACTAAGATTCACGCACCTTCCGACTCCGGTTCGGTGCATTCCATGAATCTCAGCGAATGTGTGGTAGTTCAACCTCTCATGCGAACTTTTTATTGCGTAGTTTCGATGTCACCGCTCCAATCCAACGGATAAATACCCCGATCAACATAACGATGAAAAGTTGAATACGGCCAATCCGCAACCCGTGGCACATAGCCGTGTTTAAACGGATTGATATGGCAATAATCTACATGCGCGGCATAATCGGTGTCATTCCGAATGACATGTTCCCAAAAACGTCGTTGCCAGATACCACGTTCGCCACGCGCCTTACGCACCGCAGAGCGGCGTTCGGTTATCGGGAGCGCCTTGGAAAAGCCTTGTTTAATCAGTCGCCAGCGATTAGTAAAGTCATCATCACCCGGCGGCAACGTCCAGACACAATATAAGTGATCAGGCAAAACCACCCATGCATCTATGACAAGGGGCGTTTTTTGCGAACATCCCGCACCACGTTTCGCAAAATATCAATGTGAGTTATCAATAAATCATTGGGAAAGCGTTCCAGCAGATTTACCGTAAAAAAATACGTCCCGCCCGGCACCCGATAACGTCGATAATCCGGCATCAAACATCTCCACCACCAAAAAATAAAGTGACCATCATAACCATGTTAGTCAGTTGATTGGTAGGGCGGAATAGCCTTTGGCGTATTCCGCCATAACGAAGTTCAACCTACGACCAAGGCTTTTAGAAGTGTTTGGCAATATCCAAGACCACATGCGGCGTAATACGGCTAAGGCCTATTGCGCCCTACGAATGCGCCTTACCGCGTTAGACCATGGACGAATACCGGAGACAACAAAGTGACACTTAGCCGTGTTTAAACGGATTGATATGGCAATAATCAACATGCGCAGCATAATCGATGTCATTGCGAATGACGTGTTCCCAAAAACGTCGTTGCCAGATACCACGTTCGCCACGCGCCTTACGCACCGCCGAGCGGTATTCGGTTATCGGGAGCGCCTTGGAAAAGCCTCGTTTAATCAGTCGCCAGCCATTAGTAAAGTCATCATCACCCGGCGGCAACGTCCATACACGATGTAAATGATCAGGTAAAACCACCCATGCATCTATGACAAAGGGTCGTTTTTTGCGAACATCCCGCACCACGTTTCGCAAAATATCAATGTGGGTTATCAATAAATCATTGGGAAAGCATTCCAGTAGATTTACCGTAAAAAAAATACGTCCCGCCCGGCCACCCGATAAGGTCGATTAAAACAACTAAATAGCAGAATCAATGATGTCTGACTACTATTAGCGAACCATATAGCGTTTCAAGGCGAAATCGTTATAATTTTTTGAGTATCAATAACTTTTTGAACATCTGGCGTGTTTGCCCCTTTTGCCGCACCAGTGGCAGATGCACCAATAGCTTTCGCTTCTAGCGGAGACGCGCCATTTTTAATAGCTGCGTCTTTAGCAGCATTACCAATAACATCAGGATTAGAACTTGGAATATCTTTGATGGCTTCACTTGCGGCTTTAATAACAAGTGGTGTAACGACCGTAAAAGTATTTATTGCCTTATCCGCAGCTTCTTTCGCATTGTCACTCGACGCTGCACCAGTAGCAGATGCACCAAGAGCTTCTGCTTCTAACCGAGAGGCACCATTTTTAATAGCCGCGTTTTCAGCTGCAGTACCAATAACTTCTGGAGTCGAATTGTTAGAAGTCGCGTCATTAACTGCTTTTTCAGCAGCTTTAGTTGCAGTTGGGTTCACTCCTATCGACATAGAGGTATCTTTTGCTGCGGCAATTGGCGCGGGAGAAGTATCGGTAGTAACTTTTTTGTCTGGACAGGAAATAGGGTTATTATTTTCATCTTTACAACCTGGAGTTCCTTTAGCTAATGTTACTTTTGCAAACCGACTTATACCCGAATAAGTACACATTTCCGTATATTTCAGAACACGATTAATAGCTTCTCCGTCAGTTTGGGTTTCAATGGGAGGATTAGCGTTATAAAATTCATCAAGAGCCTTTAGAATTAATCCTTTAGTTTCATCTGGATAAGGTGTTATCAGTTCGTTCTTGTCATAACCCAATAGAGCACTGTTAATAACCCCAAATCCTGCTGAAACAATACCTACTGTTGGGGAATAAGCTTTAGCTAGTCCCATAATTGTAGTGGCGGCATTTCCGGCAGCAGCAATTGATTCACTGTAAAAAGCAGTATTATTTTTCGCCTTAATTAGAGCATCAAAATAATCTGTGCAAAGTCCATACGATTTATTATAACCAGCCGCTATAAATTCTTTTCTACTAAGTTGTTTTAGATCTGGTGGAGTTACATCTATTGCATCTACCATTCTTGGTGTTGTTTGACATCCCTGCATAATAAACACGATTAATATAAAAAAAAATTTCATTTTTTTGCAATCCAAACGATAAGTATATATAGGTAAATAAATGTTACTGTAAGTAAGTCCCCCAAAAAAAGACGACCATTACGACAGTCCCGTCTAACGTAAAGCTAAAAAATAAAACCCTCGTATAAACGCGCACCGGTTGGGCGTTGTTAGGCATTTAACTTTACTCTGCCCCCCAATTAATCGAAATGGCGGGTCAAGCTCTGGCAAATCTGCTCGCGATCAAGGCAAACTGCTACCATCAGGATGTAAGGCCAGCGCGGTTCTTGAGCAATGCGATCACCCGCTGGTTCGGCTTTATGAAACCTTCGGCATCAAGGTTGTATTCCTGAAGGTCACCGCCCAGGGTCACCGTGTCACTCACATTGCCGCCAAGCACGCGAACGACGTTGGGTGTCACCTCCACGACAATATCCGAGTGGCTCTTATATTCCGAGTGGTTTTCGGCATAGGAGTAGGTGAACCCACCTAATCCACGATTGCGCTGGATAATGTCGCCGATCTCCGGCTTCTTCTCGGTGATGCGATATCCCCAGAACGGCTTGTCAAGACGGTTAGTAACTCGCGCCTTTATGGCGTTGTTCACGAAAACCGAATGGCTAGCCGCAAACTGGAAATTGGCGTAGGCAGGACCAGCCTTTCGTACGACCCAAGAAATGAACGCTGCAGACCAAGGGACTTCCTCGCCGTTAGGATAACGGCTGCGGCCGTCATACGGTTCTCCGATCGCTGCCCACATGTCGCGTACATATTTGTAGAAAGGTTCTGCCCTTTCGTCGGCGCGCCCCTTGTCGAACCGCAACCACTCGTCGAGAGTTGCACGGAGAAGAGACTCAACTTCCAGACGACCCGGTTCGCGCAAATATTTGCCGAACACGACCCCGTCGTCAGTTCCGGCTTTGACCTTGCGCCAACCGTCTTCGGTCGTGGTGCCAAGGTCGATGACATTCTCGCCGATTGTCAGGTCACGGATGATAGTTCCGTTGGGGGAGTTTCTCAACCGCAATCCTTCGGTCGTGACAACTCGACCGGTGCCTGCCCTACTTTCCGTAATGGGAGATCCTGAATGGCCTCCAAGCGTCGCGTCGGCTTCCTCGTCCCACGCCAGTAATCCTAGTCCCGCTTCATCGACCTGGAAGGCGCCAAGTTCCTTCCGGGGAACCCTGACGACATTTCGGTCATATCCGACACCAGAGGACGCATGGTTCGCCTCTGGAGGCACCTGGCGCATAGACCAACGGTTGGAATAGAAGAACTGTTCAGTTCCCAAGAACAGGCGGGACATGGATACCCAAGGAACCGTGATCAGCCGCTCGGCCAGAAGCTTCGAAAGTACAGCACCGCTGCCATAGGCTCCTATGGAAAAGGCACCATCCATCTCGTCCTTGATTGCCTTGAAATAGTCGAGGATAGGGCCGTCAATCTGGCTTGAGCTATAGTCCGCGTCGACAGCGAACAGGATGGTGCTGCCCTTGTCCTTTGGTTGACCGACCCGCTTGGCGAATTCCATCGCGCTCTTAGCATTAACAGAACCTTTCTGTCGGGAAAAATCTGAAATGTTCCGGCTGCTGTCTTGGAAGACCGGAAGGATTCCAAACCCCTCCTTTGAAAGAAGTTTCGCTTCTTCGGGCGTGAGGGTCTTAGGTCTATTCGAAGTTGCGTAGTAGCGAATGATAGTATCGACGCCATTTCCACGTAGGAATGTAAGAAATGCTTTACCTGCGGCATTGTTGAGTCGGATGCTGACGTCGGCAGCGGACAAACCGTCAGCATTCGTAAAATCTTCTTTATATGACATAAAAGCCCCTTTTTGGTTTATGAGGAATAACGATCTTTTCTTTCGCGCCGACTAACAACTAATTAGATAGTTTCCGTATTCCATCCCTGATCAACTCATTCTATACAATGTCTTGAGCGATTCCCCACTGAACGCTAACTGTATATGTATCTTGCCGTATAGGCTTATATACGGTTTCTATTTATTTTCAGTCCTTGATAATTATTAGAACACTATCGAACCTAATAACCCCCCCCTTTCCGTACCAGTACCAAAGTACTACATCTCACCCAAACCAATTCCCAGTACAATACAAAAACAACCATCAAATCCCGAGGCTTCACCTCATGAACGTCCTCCTTATCGACGACCATTTTTGCGCCCGTGAGGGTGTGGCTTGTTTGTTGAAGCAGATATTTCCCGAAGTGCAGGTGTTTGAAGCGGAAAGCTTTGATGAAGGCTTGTCGGTTGCGCGCCATACGCCGTTGAATCTGGTGTTGCTGGATATTCAGTTGCCGGGCAAGAGTGGGCTGGTGGGGTTAACGGAATTACGGGAGGAGTTTCCGAATTTGTGTGTAGTGATGTTTTCCGGGCTGGACGATAGAGAGCTGGTGTTTGAGGCGTTACGGTTGGGTGCGGCGGGGTTTATCGGCAAGACGGTGTCGCGGCAGGAATTTGTTGAGGCGTTGCGGGATGTGTTGTCGGGGCGGGTGTATTTACCGGCTTCGGTGGTGGGGCCGCAAGTGGAGCGGAAATCTGATTTACCTGCCAAGACTGTCGATGCTGGGATTCGGCCGGTGTCCAAGCCAGCCAGTTTAGGTTTGACGCCGCGCGAGTTTGAGGTACTAGGCTGGCTGGTGCAGGGCAAGTGCAATAAGGAGATTGCCCGCAAGCTGGAGATTGAGGAGCAGACTGTGAAAAATCATTTACGGCCGATTTTTCAGAAGTTTGGGGTGGTACGGCGGACGGAGTTGTTGGTTAAGGTGTTTGAACAAGGAATTGTGTTTGGAAAACCGGGAATTGGGAATTGAATGTTGTGTCGCTGTCACGACGGTTTTTGAATCGGGTTCTCGCACCCAAAGGTGAGATACTCTTTAAGCTCCAAGATGAATTTCACAGCTTTAAATTGATTTGCAAGAATTTTCAGCAAGCGCCAAAAAGATCGTCATTCCGGCAGGGATTGCCGGAATCCAGGTTTCATGGATGATTCGAGCCTACCATCCATGGCACTGGATACCCGCTTCCCGGCGGGTATGACGCTTAGCTCAAGATTCTTGCTATTCAGGTTTTACCTTGCACTTCGGGCTGAATTATTTCCCCATCGCCTTCGCCATCATCTCCATCAACACCGCTGCGTTGGCAGGTTTGCGCAGTAACAGTGTGGATTTTGACCATTTTGCTTTTTCTTCTGAAGAAATGGCCCTAGCGGATAGGATTATCGTGGGCACTGGGCCGCAGTCGGCTTCGATAGCGGCGATGATGTCGTGGGCGGTTTCGTCGTTTTCCAGAAAAAAGTCGGTGATGAGTAGGTCAGGGGGCCTGATGATTTCGCCAAGTATCGTAAGCGTTTCTGCTTTGGAGTTGGCTTTTTGTACCAGGCAGCCCCATGCGCTTAGTTGTTCTGCCAGCGCATTTAGCACGTTATGATCATCGTCGACAATCAATACAAAACTGCCGGAGACTGTGTTGTTTTTGTTAGGGGCCCATTTGCAGTAAGGCGGTTCGATAGCGATGGGCAGGTACAGTTGAAAGTCGCTGCCGCGATTTGGTGTTGAGTAAACGCTAAGTGTGTGGTCGGGCAGATGTTCCACGGCTGTTAACACATAGGCTAAACCTATCCCCAAACCACTCGCCTGAGGGTCATCACTGCGACGATGGCCTCGGTAAAATTCTTTAAAGATACTGTGTTTTTGTGGCTCGGCAATGCCTATGCCGGTATCTCGGATGTGCAACTTAAGTCGATTATTGCTGAGTTTGACTGTTCCGACCAAAATCCAGCCGCTGTTAGTGTATTTAATGGCATTGTCGATCAGGTTACTGATGATTTGGCTGAGAATATAAGGATCGCTATAAACGGTATAGGGGCGTTTCGCGCGCAAACGGACTTTTAGTTTCAGACCGCGTTTGGCGGCTTGCGGCGCAAACTGGTCTTCCAGAGAGGCGAGTAAAACGTTGATGTCGAAAATTGTCAGTAACGGGATTTGTTTACCGGTTTCCAAATTGGCGATGTCTAAAACATGATTAAAAGCGTTATTGAGTTCGTCGATGGCACTGCACAGTTTACCGACGATAGGCTTTTGTGGATCGCTAGGTTTTTCGGTGTAAGCGGCTTCCAGTACTGAGGAATAACAGCTCATCGCTTGCAAGGGTTGCCGTAAGTTGTGGCTGATTTGGCGCAGAAACAAACTTTTGTCTTCAGCGGCGTATTCGGCTTTACGGCGTTCTCTGAATGAATTGCGCGAATGTACTTCCAGTTGACAACGGGTGCAAAGGCCAAACAGGTTGACGATTGACAGAATCAGCAGTGACGGAATAAGCGTAACGATTTCAGTGCCCATCAGATAACCAGCGAGTGGCAGCGCGAAGGACGATAGTAAGCCAAACACGATGGTATCGAAGATAGGCAGCACCATTTGCCCATAAGTGAAGAAATAAATAGGCAGCAGCCCCGGCCAAGTTTCGATATAAAACGCCGGATTACCATCGATCAACATGACCGCAATTAAGTTGATAACTGAAATTGTGATGCTTAGTTTTACTACGCGGGTGATCTGGGTATGCGCTTGCTGATGGTAATGAAGATGACTAAATAACTTACACAATGCCAACACAATCAGGCAGCGGCCGATGAATTCCACCGAAGATAAGCCGCCTTTAGTCGTGACATCCAATATCACAAACGCCAGAAATGCCGCTGCGCCAAGCAATAGCGCTGCTTTTGAAGTGCTTACTGTTTCTGTATGTAACTCCTGCCAAAACAATTTTTCTGTGTTGGCATCAAAGGATTCTAGTGAAGCGGTTTTACTCTTGAATAATGTTGAGCATTTTTTAATACTGAGCCAGCTCGGGGCGAATTTATGGGGATGTTGGTTGCGTGAAGCTGTTTCTGCTTGATTCCGTCGCATTGCATTTCCTGGTGAGTAAATTTGACCAGAGATGTGTTATTGACTCCGTTCAGTTGAACGGTGGGCAAAAAAGTCTGCCCACCCTACGTCTTATATCGGGCAATCCCCCAAGGGTTTAATGACTAACCTGAGCGATCCAGTCTTGTAAGTTGTAATAATTGGTGATGCGTGCCACTTTGTTATCGCGTATTTCAAAGAACGCACCAGCGGGTAGGCGGTATGTTTGGCCGTTTGCAGCCGGTAAGCCTTCGTCAGATTTAATGTATTCGCCTAACACGACAAATTCTGCCGCGGCGCGTTTGCCGTCAGCAGTCGCCATAATCACCATGTCGACCAGCTGTTCTTTATAGTTGAAGTTCATGCAGGCCATAAACTGTGTGAACGCTTCTTTGCCGATTTCGCGTTTGCCTTGATTGATGTCGTGGATGACATCGTCGGTCAGAAGGTTTAAAAAGGTATCCATGTCGGCACTGTTAAAGGCCGCATAGTAGCGTTCGATCAGGTTAATGCTGTCTTGATTCATGGTGACTCCTTCGTCAAATAAAAAAGGCGCAGGCCTTAAGATTAAAAATGTTGTTTAGGATATTCGTCAATATAGCTTCCAGAACTCCAACAAGCTACCCTGCAAGCCGCTCGTGCTGAGCTTGTCGAAGCATGGGCGGCTTGCCTCACCGAACAGGCATTTTTCCGATCATCCTTCGACAAGCTCAGGACGAACGGAAAAATTTCTTTTCAACAAAGCAGGAAGTTATTTCCAACCGAATCCTTAGTCTTTTTCAAAACTATCGCGTAGCGTGACGGTGCGGTTAAATACCAGTTTACCGTTGGCGCTATCAATGGCATCCAGGCAGAAATAGCCGGTGCGTTCAAATTGATAACGATTTTCCGGCAGAGCGTTAACCAAGCTGGCTTCTACTCGGCAATCGCTGAGGACTTCCAATGAATCTGGGTTGATGGCATCTAGGAAGTTGTCTTCATTGTCGGGGTTAGCTACTTTGAACAAGCGGTTGTATAAACGTATTTCAGCAGGTTTTGAATGCTGTTCTGATACCCAGTGAATCACGCCTTTAACTTTGCGGCCTTCAGGATTCTTGCCCAGGGTGTCTGGGTCAATACTGCAGCGTAATTCGATGATATTACCGGCATCATCTTTGATAACGCTGTTGCATTTGATGACATAAGCGCCACGTAAACGGACTTCGCCGCCTTCGATCAGGCGTTTGTATTTGGGTGGTGGAACTTCGGCAAAATCATCCCGTTCAATCAATATCTCTTTAGCAAAAGGCACTTGGCGCTTGCCTAGTTCAGGCTTTTGCGGGTGGTTGCTGACTTCGAGCTGTTCTACTTGATCATCGGGATAATTGTCGAAGACGACGCGCAACGGTTGTAACACCGCCATGGCGCGTAGGGCGTTTTCGTTTAAATCTTCACGAATGCAGTATTCCAATACGCCCATTTCTATCCATGAGTTTTGCTTGGTAATACCAATGCGTTCGCAAAAGTCGCTGATGGCTTTGGGTGTGAACCCGGCACGGCGTAAACCGGCAATCGTCGGCATGCGTGGATCATCCCAGCCATTGACGTGTTTTTCAGTGACCAGTTGATTGAGTTTACGTTTGCTGACAATGGTGTATTCCAGCTGCAAGCGGGCAAATTCGATTTGCTGCGGATGGGCTGGTGTTTGCAATTGGTCCAGCACCCAATCGTAAAGCGGACGATGGTCTTCAAATTCCAGTGTACATAGCGAATGAGTGATGCCTTCGATCGCGTCGGAAATGCAATGGGTATAGTCGTACATCGGGTAAATGCACCAAGCATCGCCGGTGCGTTGGTGATGCACTCTGCGGATGCGGTAGATAGCTGGGTCGCGCAGGTTGATATTGGGTGAGGCCATGTCGATTTTGGCGCGCAGCACGTATTGGCCATCAGCAAATTCACCGGCGCGCATGCGTTTAAATAAATCCAGGTTTTCGGCAATCGGGCGACTTCTGTCCGGGCTTTCTTTACCGGGCTCGGTCAGCGTGCCCCGATAAGCACGGATTTCTTCAGCCGATAAGCTGTCGACATAAGCTTGGCCTTGTTCAATTAACTGCACGGCGTATTGGTACAGTTGTTCGAAATAATCCGAGGCGTGGCGTAATTCATGCCATTCAAAACCCAGCCATTGCACGTCCCGTTTAATCGATTCCATGTATTCGACGCTTTCCTTTTCAGGATTAGTGTCGTCGAAACGCAGATTACAGGTGCCTTTGTATTCGATCGCGGTGCCGAAATTTAAACAAATCGATTTTGCATGGCCGATATGCAAATAGCCATTCGGTTCAGGTGGAAAACGGGTTGCCACTTTGCCATTGTTTTTGTTGTTTTTAAGATCATTATTAATGATCTGATGGATGAAATTAGCCGGAGCTTGATTTTCGGATGTTGACATGGGTTTTAGGATTTGAGTGAGTTATTGAGCATTGTCAATAAACAGAAAATAGTAGACAGCGCCGCTATTGTAATGAATTACAGGGAGAAAAACCAAGCTTGCAAGGGGTTATTCCGCGACCAAGGTTTCTATGCGATAAAAGCCTTCACCTTCTTGGCCTAGTGCCTCGGCAAGCCAAGGTAATGTTTCCTGCATTTGGCTTAGCAAAGTCCATGGTGGGTTGATGATAATCATGCCGCTGGAGGTCATGCCGTGTTCGTTGCTATCGTTTCGAATGCCTAATTCAAACAACTGCACATTGTTGATGCCGCTGGTCTGAATGGCCTTTTCCAACAGTTGATTCTTGCGCCGATTGATCACCGGATACCATAAGGCATAAGTGCCAACGGCAAAGCGTTTATGCATGAGTTTTAAAGCATCAACGACCTGGGTGTAGTCATTTTTGATTTCATAAGAAGGATCAATCAAGACTAAGCCGCGACGCTCGATGGGCGGTAGTAACTTCAGGCTATCTTTAAGCCCGTCGCCATGCGAGACAGTGATGTGTTGGCTGGTAAGGTCTTTTAATAATTTGATCTCGGTACTGTGTAATTCAAACAAACACAGACGATCTTTGTTACGCAACATTTGTTTGATCAGTAAAGGCGAACCAGGATAGCGCGTTAATTTATCCGGCTGGTTAAAGCGTTTGACCAAGTTAAGATATTCCGCCACGCATTCGGGCAGATCATCGCGCTGCCATAGCTTGCCTATGCCGTTTTGATACTCCTGGTTTTTTTGCGCGTAATCGCCATCGAGCTCGTATTTCCCCGGGCCTGCGTGGGTGTCGATGCAGCAAAATGGTTTGTCTTTTTTACCTAGATGTTCAAGTATTTGTATCAGGATGGTGTGTTTTAACACGTCGGCAAAATTGCCGGCATGGAATGCATGTCGATAACTGAGCATGTTCTAAAATATTTTGTCTAGCAGCGTCATGGCGATTTCAATCGCAATCAGCCAAATGATTATCCATTCGAGTATCGATGAATGCCGGTGTTTTTGTTCGTCTGCCAGCATCTCAAATAATTCATGGATGGTTTCCAGCTTTTTTGACAATACTTCAGTACGCGGCGCTATTTCCAGGTATTTGGCAACGACAACATAGATGTTTTCATACTCAGGATATTCCCAAAAAAAATCGGGGGTATCGAGTAAGTCGTAATTCAAAATAATATCGCTTTTAGTCAAAAACAATTGTCCGCGAATTTTGGCGATATTTTGACGACTTAATTTGATACTGCCGTTTTCCGCTAATGATTTAGGGATGTAGTTAGTGTTGTTGATAGTGGTGATAGCATTGGTTTCAAATGAAGCCAGCTTAATCGATTGAGCCATGCCCTGCGAAAGGGAAAAAATTAAAATCGGATCGGATGATTCAATTTCAATATGATCTTCAACAATCCGTGTAGCCGGGCAATTTAGCGAGAAAGTGAAATGATCTTCTTCAATAACGCTTAGCGCATTATCTGCATAAGTTAATAATAATTGGTGCAGTTTGGTTTGCTGCTCTGCGCTGATATTCCAATGAACTACGGCGCCGTAAGCGAACACTACCGACCAGGTATTATCATCTTCAATCAGAATTGCGCCTTTGATTATGCGTATTAGCGAGGTTTCTGAAAGCAGTTTTGCTAATTGGCTAATATCGAAACGTTGCGCTAAACAATAGGCAGTACATTGATTAATTGATTGGAGTTCAGACATAAATACTTTTGATAACCATAGACACAGCTGAAAAAGAAACTAATAAGTTGCAGAGAACTATGCCATGGTTATCTTTTAAAATCATTATTCAGTGACTTTCAATAGCCAACCGCCTTCAGCGTCGCATTTGGATATTTTGGAGTTAACTTTGATGTTGATACGAACGGTAGTGTTCTTATAGGCTTCCGGTAATTTTCCTTTAACTAAGATAAAAGCCTCTTTATCTTCAAAGGTAACGTCAATCGGCTGATTTTTGATAGTAACTTCGATTTCATCCGGATGTTGGACATTAAAAGCCCGAAAAGAAAATTCTGATTCCGGTGTGGCTGTTTCCAAATGCTCAGGGGTGAATTTACCTAGCCTGGCTTTGATGCAAGAAGCCCCGCCACCACTGCCGCCGCCACCATGGCCTGCATGACCACCTGCGCCTGCGTGAGCTAATGAGATGTTAAACAAGAAAAAAAAAGCGAGGAAGATGGTTTTTTTCATAAGGATATCCTTGTTTGTTTTATAAGGTAGCGGAGGGCCTCATTATTGTGAGACGCCGCCTCCCTGTGCTTGTTATAAGGATGTAACGAGGGGCCAATTATTCACAAATAATCGCGTTATGGCTATATAAAATCATGGTTACAGCCGTTAGTCGTTGAAAAACCGATAAAAATGCTTGGGAATGGTTGATTTGAACGGCATGCGCTGCCGAGGAAGTTTAATTTCTTACTCGATAGCTTGACGGTATCCCTCAATTGTCAGTTCTGCTTCCTGATGTTCTCTGCGTAAATTAATGTCACGTTGGGGGAACGGAATAGTTATTTTATGTTCGCGCAACGCGTGTTCTAAACGAACATGTAAAGCATGCGTCACCGGTAAACGGTTACCCAATTCACTGACAAAAACACGTATAGAAAAGTTCATCGCGCTTTCGCCAAATTCTACAAACAAGACACAGGGTTCCGGCTCGGTAAGCACTAAAGGGGTAGAGCGCACAGTGTCGAGCATCACTTTATGTGCTAATTCAACATCCGATCCGTAAGCAATGCCGACGGGAATGACTATTCTAGTGACCGCATCAGTCAGGCTCCAGTTGGTTAACTGGCTGGTGATAAAGGTCTTGTTGGGCACAATTAGATCTTTTTGATCCATATCTATCAGTGTGGTCGCACGCATTTGAATACGGCTGACTTTGCCGGTTACAGTGCCGATAGTGACTGTGTCGCCAACGCGTATAGGTCGTTCAAATAGCAAAATGATGCCGGATACCATATTGGCAAATATTTCTTGCAAACCAAAGCCCAAGCCGACACTCAATGCCGCCACCAGCCACTGTACTTGTGACCAGCTGCCGCCTAATTCGTTTGCCACACTCACAAAACCAATAGCGACCAGTAAGTACTTCGACAGTTGGTTGGCCGCATAACGACTACCGGCTTCTATCGATAAGCGGCTGAATATCAACAATTCCATTACTCCGGAAAGATTGCGCACTGATACCACGATGATAAAACTGTAAAGTCCTGCTAGTAGGAGATTGATCAGGGTTACCGGCTGATAACTTTCTTGACTTTCGATGTTGACGAGATGCTGCCAGAGCACGATACGCTCTAAAAATGAAAATGCCGGCAGAATATTTTTCCAGATAACCCAAAAACCAATAATGAGTGAAAAACCAATAAACACATTAAGCAGTTTGATGGTTTGGGCATTGATTTTGGGAATATCAATTTGTTGCTCGTCAATCGGTAAAATGGGATCTTCGCCGCCAGGGGCGAGTATTTGCTTATCTGCAAGAACAGCGGTTTTACGTTTTTGCCGAGCATTTTTAATGGCAAGTTGCCTGTTGACCAAGGTCAACCATCGAAACACCATTTCGTGAACAATCATGGTCAAAATGATCATCCGTATGGTAATAATCAATTGTTGCTGTAATTCCAGTGCGCTCAAATAATAGCCGGCGACGGCAAAACCAATAATGACTAATGGCGTGCAACACGCAACGGCATACCAGACAAAACGCAGGCGCGCGACCCAGCTGTTGGGGCGGACTGCGATAAAGTTACTTAGCAGACCCGCAGTCGGGTTAAGCATGCGGGCCATAAACCAGGCCATCGCCAGCATAGAAATAATAAGTGCCAACCGGCCTAAATTATCACTGTAAATTGTTTGCGCGCTGGCCCCGGTACTGTTGATTAGAAAAGCGGTGGGGACAATAACAAATCGTAACCAGGCAATCTGTTGACGTGCGAGGCCGGCATTAGCTTTCTGCCATTGAAAATGTGTACGAGCTATCCCTTTTGGAGCAAACAATTGATAGAAAAATTGTATAAAAAACAGTGGGGTTGCGGCGCCGCGCAAACCGGTACCTAGCGATTTACTAAAATCGTCAATCTCGATGTTGTGGCTTAAAAACCAACCTAAACCAGCAATTAACAGAGGCAGGGGCAAAACCAAGAGTAAAGAATAGGCTAGTGCTTTAAGGGTATAAGAAAAACTGTCGGTATAAATTTTTTCTACTTTTCCGGGAATATCAGCCAGTTGTTGTTTGGCCCATTTTTTACATAATTGCAAACTGGCGAAGCTGATTAGCCCCAGAAAGACCAAGAACGGATGTTTTATAGTTAACTTTAAAATGTCAGCAACAGCCGTCATCCAATTGATTGGTGACAATAACCATTTTGTTGATCGGTATAGGCCGGTAATAAAATCAGTATTAATGGGTTCTGAGCTGGGTACCCATAACAGACGTTCGTCAAGATAGGCGGCAAATTTTTGGGCTTGGGCAGCCATTTGTTGGCGGGCAAAATCAAAATCACCCAAAATACGCAAATAAGTTGTGTCAGCAACCAGTAACTTGTTGAGTAATTCTTTCTTATTGTTTAACAAAACGCGCAACTCTGCTTGCACCATCATGCGCTGTTCGACAGGTAAGTTATCGTCGACTTCCTGCATCATATTTTTTAAGGTTGCATCAATATTCACTAATTGATCCAGCGTATCTTCAACCTTGAATTGTTCGAGGCTGGTTAACGCTGTCTCATTCTGAATAGTTTGTGATTGCAGTTCTAATTCTGCTTGGGTTGATAAATCCCGCCGTTGTTCACGCAAAATTTTCCCTAATGCCGGACTTAATCCAGCCAGGCTGATTTTCTTTTCAGCGCTTTTAAAATCGGCTTCAATAGTACTTGCCTGTGCTTCTATTTTGGTTTTTTGGTCAGTGTATTGCTCAATTTTTGCGGTAATAGTCTGTAGATAGCCGCTGTATTCGATATTTTCGCGGGTAGTTTTTTGAATCAGGATATGTTTTCCAGACAGCTCTTTTTCTGCCTGACTTAACGCATCCTGCATTTCTTTAGCTTCTTGTTGTCTGCGCACTGACAGCACATTTTCAATCTCAGTCGCAATTTGCATGAGCGCATTTTTTTGCAAATCAACTAATTGCACTTGCACTTTTAGCCGGTCGACTCTTGCAGGGTTGCTAATCGCCTCGACTTCAAGCATTTTAATTTCTGCAGAGCGTGCCTGTACTAGCGTTTTTAATAAAAGTTGTTGCGCTTCCGTGTCGAGTTTTGCATCAGGTTTACCGATGGGTAGTTGCAGTTTTTTTTGTGTAGATTCAAGGTCTTGCTGAGCCGAAAGGAGTTCTTCTCGGATTAACTGGGGTCTGGTATTTTGCGTGCTGAGTTCGTTTTCCAGTTTTTTTAATTCTTCATCAAGCGTGCTTATTTTGCTTTTTTCAATAATGAAGCGCTGGTCTAATTCGGCTGTCGGGATATTGTCGAAGTCTTCGGTTTTTTGTTTGCCGGCTTTGCTAAGTGCTTGCTCAATGTCTTTTTGCAGTTTTTTAATTTCATCGGGGGCTTTATTGGCTGCGGCTTTTAGTGAGATGGCCTGGGCATTGAAGCGTTCTATGTTACTTAAGTTATCCTCCGCGGCTTGGTATATCGACAATATTTTAGATTTGGCCGCTTCATCAAGACCTTGACGAGCATTAAGCGCGGCAATTTTTGCTTTTAGTGATTCCTTACTGACCTCAAGCTTACTAAGTTCTGAATCGATTGTAGAAGGTGACGGTTTTGCCCACGTGCTTGTCTCGCTAAACAGCAGGAGCATTAAAATCAGTAAAAATGGCGATAACGATCTGGTAAGCAAAGGTGATTTTCTATTCATTAGTTCTGTTTATAAGGATTAAAACGCGATGGTTTCGCCGACTTTGGGAATATTGGCATTCCAACCGGAACGATGAAAACAGGTTTGTAGAGATAGCAGCGCGTTTTTTTCACCATGAATCAAATAAAGGCGTGGTTTGGGTTGATTGAAATGGCTGGCCCATTGTAACAACTGACTTTGATCGGCATGCGCACTTAATGCGCCCAAGGTATGTATTTTTGCGGCCACATTGATTTCCGAACCGAGAATTTTCAAGGTACTTTTTTTACCATCGACAATGGCCCGACCTAATGTGCCTTCTGCTTGAAAACCGGTAATGACAATATGGGCATTGCGTCGCCATAAATTGTATTTGAGATGGTGACGAATACGTCCACCAGTACACATACCGCTTCCGGCAATAATGATGGCGCCGCCGGTAATACGGTTGACCGCCATCGACTCTTCCGCTGTTTCGGAATAATAAAGTCCTGACAGCCAAGCTTGCCAACCACTTGGAGCAATACGGGTAAATTCAGGATCATCAATATTAAATAAATGTGCGTAATCAGCGTAGATTCGACTGGCGCTGATAGCCATCGGGCTGTCCAGGTAAATTTGTTGTTGCGGCAACCCGCCTTCACGCTGGAGTTTTCCTAACCAATAAATCAAGTCCTGTGTTCGTCCGACGGCGAACGCAGGCATGATGACATTGCCGCCAGTCTCTGCAGCCTCAGTCAATGCCTGACGTAATTCGGTAAGCGTATTTGCCAAAGGTTGATGATCTCGGTCGCCGTAAGTCGATTCAAGCAGCAGTACGTCAGCGTTAGTTAGAATTTCCGGGTCGCAGAGCAACGGTGAATTTGGATTTCCTAAATCGCCAGAAAATACTAATGTTTTAACTTTATCTTGCTCGTTAATTTGTAGCTGGACAATCGCCGATCCCAGAATATGCCCTGCTTCATGGAATGAGATACTGATGTCCGGCCTTATCTGAGTATTGGCTTTATAAGCAATAGCTTGTCTAAATTCGAGCAGTGCTTCTACATCATCCAGTGTATATAAAGGTTGAAGTGGTTTTTTACCGGCGCGTTCACGGCGTTTATTTTCCCACTCAGTATCGCGCAGCTCCAGATGTGCGGCATCTTTGAGCATAAGCTCCAGCAATGGAAAGCTAGCTTCGGATAAAAACACAGGCCCTTTGAAGCCTTCTTTAGCTAATTTGGGTAAGCGTCCGCAATGGTCAAGATGAGCATGTGATAACACTACGGCATCAATGCTGGCGGGATCAAAAGGGAAGGGCGTTTCGTTTTGAAGCTCAGTCTCTTTAGATCCTTGAAACAATCCGCAATCAAGCAATATGCGACTGTTGTCGGTTTCCAGTAAATAACAAGAACCAGTCACCTGGCCGGTAGCACCTAAAAATGTTAGTTGGGTCATGGATTTACCTATAGGTTAGCAATGGAATTGGCAGGTTTTATGAAAAATAATGGCCTTGTTAATGGTAATATTGGCGTATTGCCTGATCGTTCAATTTTTCTAAAGCGGCGTGATCTGGATGGTAAATCAAACGTTTGCCTATAACGGCTAAAAATATCATATTGGAAATTAGTATGCTCAACACTGCCAAGCTGTATTTTCACAAAAAAAACGCTATAAAACTGCGCTTATTGTTTTTGCTGGTGTTGGGGTTGTCCGCACCTATCGGGCAGGCTGATAATACGGATGCGCTACAAACAGAAGTTTCCAAAGATATTGTCGACATCATCACAACCAAACAACATCCATATCTAAAATTATCAAATTTCGCTAATCGTAGCGATGATCTTGACTCGTTATATAAATTAACAGAATACAAGTTATTGTGGCTGGGAACTGACCAGTCGCAAAAAAATATTCCGGCGGCATTAGAGCTATTAAGCAATGCTGCTATTAATGGTTTAAACCCAACAAATTATGATGTCGATGGCTTAAAAAGTCGCTGGCAAGCTATCCAGGCAAACCCAAATGCTTATAAAGAACAAGCCTTACTCGACACGGCATTAAGCATATCATTGTTACGATTTGTGCATGATTTGCATTATGGTCGAGTCAATCCACAAGGCATAAAATTCAATCTTAAGTTAAGAGAAAAAAAACTAACTGACTTGCCCGCTTTAATAAAAACCTCAGTGGATCAAGGTACGTTAGATCAGTTACCAAAACTGATTGAGCCGCAATTGCAGCAGTATCAAAAGCTTAAACAAGCGCTTGTCAGTTATCGCGAATTGGCGGCAACTGTCACACCTTTTCAAATTACCGGCATAGAAAAAAAGCTAAGTCCTGGCGATAAGCATCCACAAATACCAGAACTAAGCATATTTTTACAACAGTTGGGCGATTTACCTGAAGACAATACGGCTTCAAGTACTGCAAAGTCGACTATTTATTCCGATAGCATTGTTGCTGGAGTGAAGAAATTTCAGTTGCGACATGGTCTTGGGGCTGATGGAGTGATTGGTAAGACAACCGTTGCCGCTTTAAACGTGCCTTTATCACAGCGAGTAACCCAAATTGAGCTGGCCATGGAAAGATTACGTTGGCTACCTGAGTTCAACGCCGGCAAATCCATAATCGTTAATATTCCATCTTTCCAACTGTGGGCGTTTGATGAAACGGGTCAACTTGATCCTACAGTTACCAATATGCGCGTAGTTGTGGGTAGGGCGTTGGAAAATCAAACTCCCGTATTGATGGCGGAAATGCGTTTTATTGATTTTATGCCTTATTGGAATGTTCCTTACAGCATCGCCAAGCAGGAGATAATCCCCAAGTTACTGCAAAATCCAAATTACCTGGCTCAAGAAAACATGGAATTGGTACCCGTATTTGGTAATGAAGTACAGGGCACTGGCTACACTGGTGGCGAGATTGAACAGATCAAGCAGGGTTCTTTAAGAATTAGGCAGCGTCCGGGGGGCAAGAATGCCTTGGGAAGAGTAAAGTTTATTTTCCCGAACAAAGATGATGTGTATTTGCATGATACGCCAGCTAATGCGCTATTCAGCAAATCGCGCCGGGATTTTAGCCATGGTTGTGTGCGCGTTGAAAAACCCCAGCTACTGGCAGAATTCGCACTAAAAAATCAGGAAGGCTGGGACAAAGAGCTTATAAAACAAGCGTTGGAAACACCTAAAACAAGGCGAGTGTTATTAAAACAACCTATACCGGTGCTGTTTTTTTACACCACAACGTTTTTTGATCAGTACGATAACTTAAAGTTTTATTCTGATATTTATGGACACGACAATGTCCTTCTTGAAGCATTGACTAAGCCTGAAGACGTACCCGACCAAGCGTTATTTATAAGTAAAAATGCAAATAACCCGTAACAGCCCGCGGTAGTTAAATAGAACATTAGTTAACAGAAAAACACCGCATTGCTCGAGCTAATTACTTCGAAAACGCCTGCACTTCGACGGTTCAGACTGAACTTGTCGAAGTGCTTTCAATAAAGCGCTTCAAACGCGCAGCAACAACACAAAAATCAGCATAAACAACAACATCACTGCATACTCTTCCAGTCGTTGCAGAATGCTAGGTTGATCTTCCCCCATAATCATGGCTACACGATTAGTCACTTGATCACGCATATGTACTCTATTTTCGGTCATGGTATTTCTCCTAGTGATGGATATAACTACGCATTTGTCCGACCAATACACCCTGAATTTCAACTTCGTCAAGCTTGTAGCGCATGGCGGTCATATTGGAATTGGCGGGGATTAGTAAAATTTCATGCGGGTATTGCTCAATAAATTTTAACGTTGCTTCAGATTTGTTAACTAAGGCGACCACAATTTCACCATTACGAGCGTAACTGCGTTGTTCAATGATTACCCAATCACCGTCGAAGATACCTTGCTCGATCATCGAGTCACCTTTTACTTGTAGTACGTAACACGGCTTTTCAGTTTTAAGCTGATCAGGAATGCTCATGTAAGTAATGTTCTCAATAGCCTCAATTGGGCGACCAGCGGCAATGTAGCCAACAAATGGTAATGCTCCTTCATCGTCGTTGGTCGTGAGCATTTGCTTGGCGTAATCAGTTAAGCGGATGCCGCGTTGTTTTCGTTGAGGTTCTTCAATGAGATTGGCTGCAATTAACGCTTTGATATGGGCATGTAAAGAACCACGCGATTTCACACCCAGTGCTTGGCACAATTCCTCTAAGGTTGGTGGATGCGAAAAACGGGCATCATTCAGTAATAAGAAGTCGAACACTTCTTGTTGTTTGCGAGTTAATGTTGTCACATTCGTTCTGTATTTGTTTTTGAAAAAGATAACATAAGAACAAAGGCAGAACAATAAAAAAGTTACAAATATCCAGCAGCATTTTTGCCTAGCGTTACTAGGCAGCGACTTGCCGGCGTTTGTTTTAATAAGCCTTTAACGTATATTAGGCAGCCAGTTATATTGTTTGGAATGATTTGATGGACACCATTAGTATCCGCGGCGCGCGCACCCACAATCTTAAAAATATCGATCTTGACTTACCCCGTGATTCCCTGATTGTCATTACTGGTCTTTCCGGCTCAGGTAAATCTTCGCTGGCATTCGATACCATTTATGCCGAAGGGCAGCGGCGTTATGTGGAATCGTTGTCTGCTTATGCCCGGCAATTTTTATCAATGATGGAAAAGCCCGATGTCGATCACATAGAAGGCTTATCCCCGGCGATTTCCATCGAACAAAAATCCACCTCGCATAACCCACGTTCGACAGTCGGTACCATTACTGAGATTTACGATTATTTGCGCTTGCTGTATGCCCGCGCCGGTACGCCACGCTGTCCTGAGCATCAAGTATCGCTGGAAGCGCAAACTGTCAGCCAGATGGTGGATATGATTCTGGCGCAGCCGCAAGACCAACGCTGGATGTTACTAGCGCCGGTGATCAACGAGCGAAAAGGCGAATATGTGCAGTTGATTGAAGATTTGCGCGGCCAAGGCTTTATTCGTGCCCGAATTGATGGCGTGGTCTGCGAACTGGATGAAGCGCCCGCGTTAGACTTAAAAAAGAAACATACGATTGAAGTGATTGTCGATCGCTTTAAAATTCGCGATGATGTCGCGCTAAGGTTGTCGGAATCCTTCGAAACCGCATTGCGCATTGCAGGCGGCATCGCGATTGCCGCCTGCATGGACAATGACACCCAACTGCTGTTCTCAGAACGCTATGCCTGTCCGCATTGCGGTTACAGCCTGTCCGAGTTAGAACCGCGCATTTTCTCATTCAACAACCCCAAAGGCGCTTGCGGCACTTGCGACGGCTTGGGTGTAAAACAGCATTTCGATCCCGAGCTGATCATTCATAACCCGGACATCAGCTTGGCTGGCGGCGCTATTCGCGGCTGGGACCGGCGCAACGCCTACTATTACCAATTGATCACGTCATTGGCCAAACATTATCGCTTTGATCCGGAAGTGCCTTGGTCGGAGTTGCCGAAAAAAATCCAAGATGTACTGCTATACGGCAGCGGTAATGAAATTATTACCTTTGATTTTGCCCACGGCACCAGCCAGTTCAGTACTAAAACCCGCCGCCACCCGTTTGAAGGCATTGTCGCCAACATGGAGCGGCGCTATCACGAAACCGATTCGCAACTGGTACGGGATGAGCTGGCCAAATACTTATCTCAAAAGCCATGTAATACCTGCAACGGTGCAAGGCTGAATATTGGCTCCAGAAATGTGTTCGTTAACGAGTTACCTATCCACGACCTTACCCGTCTGCCGATCCGCAATGCGCTGGAGTTTTTTGAAAACCTCGATTTACCAGGTAAGCGTGGCGAAGTGGCAGCAAAAATCGTCAAAGAAATTCAGGAACGATTGCAGTTTTTGGTTAATGTCGGGCTGGATTATTTGACCTTGGATCGCAGTGCCGACACCCTATCCGGCGGTGAAGCGCAGCGCATCCGGCTGGCCAGCCAAATTGGTGCCGGTTTGGTGGGCGTGATGTATGTGCTGGATGAGCCGTCAATCGGCTTGCACCAGCGTGACAATCAACGCTTATTGAACACTTTATTCAGGCTACGGGATTTGGGCAATACCGTCATCGTAGTCGAGCATGACGAAGACGCGATTCGTTCCGCGCAACATATTGTTGATATTGGTCCCGGGGCTGGAGTCCATGGCGGGCAAATTGTCGCTCAGGGAACTTTGCAGGATATTCTTAGCAACGAAAACTCGCTAACCGGTCAATATTTGTCTGGAAAAATAGGCATTGAAGTTCCGGCTAAACTCACAGCCAACGATAAGACTAAACAAATTACTATCCGTAATGCGCATGGCAATAATCTGCGCAATGTCGATATTTCCTTTCCGGTTGGCTTATTAACTTGCGTGACCGGCGTGTCGGGTTCAGGCAAATCGACGCTGGTTAACGACACTTTATTTGCCCACGCTTCCAGACTGATAAATCGTGCTGGCATAATTCCGGCACCTTGTGACGCCATTGAGGGGTTGGATCAATTCGATAAAGTGGTCGATATTGACCAAAGCCCGATCGGTCGCACGCCGCGTTCCAACCCTGCGACTTACACCGGCCTGTTTACACCGATTCGGGAATTGTTTTCTGCTACACCGGAAGCGCGTTCACGCGGTTATACGCCCGGCCGTTTTAGCTTTAATGTCAAAGGCGGCCGCTGCGAAGCTTGTAAAGGCGACGGCGTAATTAAAGTGGAAATGCATTTTTTGCCTGATATTTTTGTCCATTGCGATATTTGCCATGGCAAGCGTTATAACCGCGAAACCCTGGAAGTTCGCTACAAAGGCAAAACTATCGATCAAGTGTTGGCAATGACGGTGGAAGATGCCGCTGAATTTTTTAGCGCCATCCCGACCCTGTCGCGCAAATTACGAACTTTAATTGAAGTGGGCTTGAGCTACATCACGCTAGGCCAGAATGCCACAACTCTGTCGGGAGGCGAAGCGCAACGGGTGAAGCTTGCCAAAGAATTATCCAAGCGCGATACCGGCGACACGTTATATATTTTAGATGAGCCAACTACCGGCCTGCATTTTCATGACATCAAACAGCTATTGGTTGTACTTCATGCGTTACGCGATCACGGCAATACCGTCATCGTGATTGAACACAACCTGGATGTGATTAAAACGGCGGACTGGATTGTTGATATGGGTCCGGAAGGAGGCAGTGGTGGCGGCTTGTTGGTTGCTGAGGGTACGCCCAAGCAAGTCGCAAACAATCCGGCCTCGCACACTGGGGTTTATCTGAAACGATTTTTCGAATAACAGGCACAAAAAAAGGGGCTGACGACGAATCGTCAGCCCCTTTTTTTACGAGTAAAAATTAACCTTTTACTGCGCTGGCGATCTCATTAAAAGCTTCAACGCGTGCTTTACCAGTTTTGGCTAAATCAACACCTGTTTCAACAATTAACTGGCCCAAACCAGGTACTTTATAAGCAGTAAATACTAAGTATCCTACGACAGGAACAGCTACAAATGCACCAATAAAGCCATTAAAACCGATTACTGACAACAGCTTGCCCAGCAGAACGATTAAATCCAATGGCAACAAAACTATTGCACCTACATACGCAGTTACCGCGAAGGTAAACAACACAAAAACAACAAACTGAAGCAATCTTACCAACGCAACGTTAATTTTATTCATATCACCCAATACCCAAAATAGTTCTTAAAAAAGCTCTTTAAAGTGAAATTATACCTTAAAAAGCCAATTGATTTGCTCGTTTATTGCTCCTGCTCCAGGCCTTCTTTCTTGATAAAAAATCGGTACAAGATAGAACCTGCAATAAATCCGCCTAAATGCGCCCACCAAGCTACATTAGCGGATAGTCCTTCTTGATATAGCGTTGCCGTCGTTGCATCGTGTAATTGCAACATCACCCAAATCCCTAAAAAGGCAATGGCCGGCACATGGATGATGACCGGGAAAAACAAGATCGGCACCCAAATGACGACTTGTTCTAGCGGATAAAGAAAAAAATACGCGCCCAGAACACCTGCAATAGCGCCAGAGGCTCCGACTACCGGCACGGTGAGTGATGGATCAAAATACCATTGCAGCCAAGTTGCCAATAATCCGCACAGCAAATAAAAAAACAAAAACGGTAACCGGCCCATGCGATCTTCGATGTTATCGGCAAAAATCCACAAGAACCACATATTGACCAATAGATGTCCCCAATTGCCGTGCAAAAACAAGCTGGTTACGAAAGATAAATAACCGTCAAAATGCAATCCCAAGTTAGCCGCCCACTCGGGATTGGAATACCGGGCGGGCACCATGCCATAGCCATAAAGCAACCTGAAAACCGATTCATCGGGCAAAAACTGCATCACCACAAAAATAGAGCTACAAATGACTATGATCGACCAAGTCACCAGAGGCTTAGCATTACACGGTGCGGTATCTCTAATCGGTATCATGAGCTCGCCTCTATAAGGTTTGTGGGCGGATGCCAGGCGCAATATTTTTAGTAGATAACTTTTTGCTCTTTCAGCGCGTTGTAAATATCATCCAGCGTCGCCTGATCAGTGTTGAAAGACTTATCAGCTAGTTTTGCACTGTCATTAACTGCTAAGCAAATCAAACCGGCATGTTTAATTGCATTAATCAGTGACGCATCCGGCGTTTCCAGTACTGTACTGGCATGGCCGGTATCAAACAGCTTCCTCTCCAACTGATAAGCCGCATCAACAGCGTTGGCTCCAGTTAAAGCAATGGCTGTAGGCACTTGGCTAAATCTTGCTGCGCGTTCTTCAGCGCTCACCGGCAGTAAAGCTTCATCGTCATGAACGCCGATTATCATCCCAGCACCCACCGTACCATTGGTCAAGCGATCAATGATGATAAACGAGCCGGTACCTTTGTGAGTTTTGTAAGCATCAAATACGACTGGTGCGTTGACCGATAACGTACAAGAACCGATTTCATTCAATTGCAAGACGCTGGCGTCGTGGTGTTCCAAAGTATTGACATCAATACGGTGATGAATCATCGCAATAGAACCGGACACGCTACGAGTGGCAAGCTTAACCACGTATTGTTTTCCTGGCGTCATGGCTTGCTCGGCCATCCAGACAATATGGGCCTTGAATTTATCAGCTATTGTTGCACTAATTTGTTCTTTGCCTACCAGTACATCGCCACGACTAACATCGATCTCATCTTCCAGCGTTAAAGTAACTGCCATCGGCGCGAAGGCCCGTTCTAGCTCGCCGTCATAAGTGACAATGGCTTTAATGGTGCTGCTTTTACCGGATGGCAACGCAGTTACTTGGTCGCCTTTACGAAAAACCCCCGAAGCAATCGTGCCGCAAAAGCCGCGAAAATCAAGGTTTGGACGATTCACATACTGGACCGGAAAACGCGCATCGGTAAAATTGCGATCATTGGCAATCTCGATGCTGTTCAATGTTTCCATCAACGGCGTGCCGGTAAACCAAGCCATATGTTCACTAGGATTAACAACGTTATCGCCATCCAATGCCGACATCGGGATAAAACGAATGTCGTGCAAATCCAGCGTCTCAGTAAACGCTAAATAATCTTGTTTAATTTTATTAAACGTCGCTTCACTGTATTCGACCAAATCCATTTTATTGATCGCAACAATAATGTGCTGAATGCCTAATAACGAGGCAATGAAACTGTGGCGTTTGGTTTGAGTTTGCACGCCATAGCGTGCATCGATCAAAATAATAGCCAAATCGCAAGTTGAAGCACCGGTGGCCATGTTGCGAGTGTACTGCTCGTGCCCCGGTGTATCGGCAATGATGAATTTACGCTTGGAGGTAGAAAAATAACGATAGGCAACATCAATAGTAATGCCTTGCTCGCGTTCCGCCTGCAAGCCGTCAACCAACAATGCCAAGTCGATTTTACCGGCGCCGGTGGTACCGGATTTAACGCTGTCGGCCTGAACCGCAGCCAACTGGTCTTCGTAAATCATTTTAGAATCGTGCAGCAAACGCCCGATCAGCGTGCTTTTGCCGTCATCGACATTGCCGCAGGTTAAAAACCGGACTAATTCCTTACGTTCGTGTTGCGCTAAATACGCGTTTATATCGGTACTGATTAAATCGGATTGGTGGGACATAGTGTTCTCTGAATAACTGTGATGAATGGCGATGGCAAGCTTTTGTTAAAAGTAACCTTCACGCTTTTTCTGCTCCATGGATCCGGCTTGATCATGATCAATCAAACGGCCTTGGCGTTCAGAAGTCGTCGTCAACAGCATTTCCTGAATAATCTCCGGTAGCGTCGTGGCATTCGATTCAACTGCGCCGGTCAATGGGTAACAACCCAAGGTACGGAAACGCACTTTTTTCATCTCCACTTTTTCATCGGGGCCGATAGGCATGCGCTCATCGTCGACCATGATCAGCATGCCGTCGCGCTCAACAACAGGGCGTTCTTTGGCAAAATACAATGGCACAATCGGGATATTCTCCAGGTGGATGTATTGCCAAATATCCAGCTCCGTCCAGTTGGACAACGGAAACACGCGGATGCTTTCGCCTTTGTCTACTTTGCCGTTATAGATATTCCATAACTCCGGACGCTGGTTTTTCGGATCCCAGCGATGATTTTTATCACGGAATGAATACACCCGTTCTTTGGCGCGAGATTTTTCTTCATCACGACGAGCACCGCCGAAAGCGGCATCAAACTGGTATTTATCCAAAGCCTGCTTGAGGCCGTCAGTTTTCATCACATCGGTATGTTTTTTACTGCCATGCGTGAATGGTCCAATGCCTTGATCAACGCCATCTTGATTGATATGAACCAACAATTCTAAGCCCAGCTCCTTGATCAATTTATCGCGGAACTCAATCATTTCCTTGAATTTCCAAGTGGTATCCACATGCAGCATAGGGAAAGGCGGCTTGCCGGGATAGAACGCTTTCATGGTTAGATGCAGCATAACGGCAGAGTCTTTGCCGATCGAATACAACATCACCGGACGTTCGAATTCTGCAGCAACTTCGCGAATAATGTGGATGCTTTCGGCTTCCAACTGTTTAAGATGTGTGAGTTTAAAATCAGTCATATGTCCATTGCGGTTGTGTGTGAGCCTTTAGGAGCTTGTCTGCCGTCAGGCCTGAATAGTAGCGCGGTCGATTAATGCTGGGCATTTTAATTTGAACACTCGTTTAATACCAGAATTGCTTACATTGTGGCAGAGCTTTTGCTACGCCCAGTGGATGTTAATGCCCTAAACTGGCATGCACATTTATCTTAGTGGCATAGCGTGCCGGCCAATAAGACGCGAGCAAAGATAACAGTAAAACCAAGCCCAGCCATAGCCAGACGGAAGTAACAGAAAACCTAAAATCCAGTTGCAGACCCAGCATGATTTCGCCTAGTTTGTGTGACAGCGGCTCCGCTACAGCATAAGCAATCGGAATGCTGATCGCCCAGGCCAGCAGCCCATGAAATACGCCTTCCAGTAGAAACAGGCTGAAGATAGTTTTTGAACTTGCGCCCAGTGCGCGGCAAACCCCGATTTCCCTGGTGCGCTGCAATACGCTGATTGCCAAGGTGCCGGCAAGGCCGATTGTACCAACGCTGGCAATTAAACTGGCCAAACCCAATAGCATGCTGGTAACGGGTTTAAATTGATTTTGGCTGAATTGGCGTTGTTCCAGTTTGGCAACCGTGGTGTAAACATCCAGTGGAATGTGCCGATCCTGAAAAAGCCGCTTTAGTGAATCGGTGTACTGTTTTTCTTCGGTTATTGAACTGATATTTGCTGACAGCAGCGCAAACGAGCTGACTTGATTGCGATGAGTGAAATTTTCAATCGTGCTCAAAGGCACGTAAACCGGCTCTACGGTATAAGTTGATCCGACAAACCAGCGGTACAGCCCGATCACTTGCCAGTTTTGGCTTTGGTCAGTCGCGGTTAACCCTGCATCTAGCTCCGTTCTGGTTGAGCTTGTCGAAACCCGCCCTTCGACAAGCGGGTGAACGGTATTTTGGGGTGGGGTGAATAACTTGACGGTGATGCTATTGCCAACATGAATATTGTTTAATTCCGCCGTTGCCGCATTCAGTACCAAGTTTTTTTGTTGGTAGTCGTTGTCGGTCAACCAACGGCCTTCAGCAATTAACGGTTGATACATTTGGGTAGTTTCAGGCAAAGCAATCAGTTGCGCGCCCAAGCTGCCGGACTGACGCAACAATTGGCCGTTATAGAGCAATTCGGCTGGCAATCGCTGCCAAAACTCCAGCGCCGTGGTTTGTGGATTGGCATTCACTACTTCTTGAATTAAAGAAGTAGATTGGTCAGCGCTAAATCCCAAGCGCACCGCATAGCGGCTGCGTGCCAGTTCATTGTCTAAAGTAAGATTAACCGAGGCAATCAAACTCAGGATCACCATAAACAACACTCCGGTGATAATCAACACGCATTGCGTCCAAAACAAGCGGGCTTTACGCCTAAACAGATTACCCAACGCGACCGCATAAAGCGTCGGTAAAGCAATGGAAAGCCTACGTTCCAGCCACATATCAAAGCGGTCACTGACAAAATCCGAACCTAACCCATAACTGGCAATAGCTTGACGTACCGACATTGATGCCCCACGCCAAATAGGCCAGAATGAGGCCAATATCGGTGCCAGCAGGCCGCCGATACACATAACGGTAATCGCCCGGTAAGAGAATGCAAAACCTGGCATTTCGACATTGAATATATCCAGTAACCAGCGGCTACTAAAAAACGCTCCGGCTAGACTGATTGGCATCGCCAACATCAGCGCGAGCATCGCCAAAATCAACACTTCGGCAAGATAAATCTTCGCAATCATCCAGCGACTGGCCCCGATCGATTTCATGATACCGATTTGGTCGGTTTGCTGAGTGATCAAAGCAGTAACGGTGTTAAGAATCAACACTGAACTCAGCGCCAATGATGCCCAGGCCATCACCGTTAAGATCAAGTTAATTCCTGAAAAAAACGCTCGCCCCCAATGTTTTTGCGGATCTTGCAACAGGGTGGCGTTGACGCCGATGCCAGACTGGCTCAAATAGCTGCGAATATTGCCAGCAACCAAACGGACTTTTTCCTCGGTATAAGGTTCGCTGACTTGCACCAACACTTGCCGAAAACTGTGCGGTTTAATGCCAAATTCCGCCGCACTGCCTGCATCGATAAAAAAATGCAGCTGGCCGCCGAATGTAGGTGGCTTAACAAATGGGTGACGTATGACGCCGTCGACATCAAAGGCCACAGGCCCTGTTGGTGTTTCAAATTCGATTTTATCGCCCGATTTAAGTTTGCCGGCAATTCCTGTTAAGCGTTCTACGGCCAAATGCTGTCCTTGCGGCCAATGTCCCGACAATAAAGGCATCAGGTCATATTGTTGGTTGTGATAATCGGGCCGGAACACGACTGTGCCGGTCTGCCAGTCTGGACTGTTTGGGGTTTTGTAGCGGGCGGTAAATTGCGTGAGTACATCAACTCCAGCGACATCGGCAAGGGTTTTTATGTGATTCGCCATCGCCAAATCGGCATCGGTTTTAAGAATCAGGCTGATATGCGAAGGCTGCGATTGACGATGGGCGGTGTCCAAATGGCTCAGCTGCAAATCGATCATACCCAGCAACATGCCGATAATCAGGATGCCGATAGTCAGGCTGGAAATTGACAGTAAAGTGCGCGCTTTGTGGGCCGTCAGATCGGCAATGACTTTATGCCAAAGATGATTCAATGACTTTGCCCGGCGTTTTTAGAAACGGGGGTAGGTTGATCTTCATGAATACGTCCAGAGCGAATCACAATCTTGCGACTTGCCGATGCTGCCAGCTCATCGTTGTGAGTCACCATTACCAAGGTTTTGCCTTGTTGGTTGAGTCGTAAGAACAGTGCAAATACATCATCAGCGGTTGCAGCATCCAGATTGCCGGTCGGCTCATCGGCAACGATCAGTTGCGGGTCATTCGCCATCGCCCGGGCGATGGCTGCACGTTGTTGTTGTCCGCCCGATAACTGGCTGGGCAGTTGCTGCCATTGATCGCTTAATCCTACTAAATCCAGTAAATGCCGAGCCCGCTCCAGACGTTCGTGCTTAGGCAACTTGGCGATAAAGTCCATCGGTAGCAGTACGTTTTGCAGCAGGCTTAACGACGGCAATAATTGAAAAAACTGAAACACGATACCGACGTTGGCACCGCGCCATTTCGACAATTGCTCTTCACTTAAACGATGCAAATGGCTGCCGCTGACAGTAATTTCGCCCTGACAGGGATGATCGATGCCGGTCAGTAAATTCAATAAGGTAGATTTACCATTACCCGAAGGCCCAACAATCGCCACAAATTCCCCTGCATCGATAGTCAAGGAAATGTCATGCAAAACTGTTTGCGTGGTCTGACCCTGCGTATAGGTTTTGTAAACATTATTGAGCTGTATCAGATTGGTCATAAGGTTTGTTAACAAGTTTGGGTTGGTAATTTGATTGTTAGATTCTATCATGCGCACACACTCGGCATGCCAGACCGGCTTCCCAACTTAAGTTTATGACCCAAACTCAATTAATTTGGCTAGTCCTCGGGCTTGGCTGGACCCTGATAGAAATCGTAATTGCCGTAAAAACACGCGTACATTTTTCCAGTGCCGGAGAACATCCATACCGCTCGGAGAGCTTGATTTGGGTGGCTGTGATAATCGCAGTCGTGGCCGCGCTTTGGTTTAAACAAAAACATTGGGCGCCGTTGCCGATTGAGATTTTTTATCGCCAAATGGTGGCTATTCCTTTTTTTATCAGTGGTTTGGCATTACGCGCAAGTGCATTACTAAATCTGGGAAAATTTTTTAGTACCACCGTCATTACCCACTCAGAACATCAGTTAATCGAAACCGGCCCTTATCGTTGGCTGCGTCATCCGGCTTATACCGGCTTGCTGATTAGTTTTTTTGCTGCCGGGCTGGCAATGGGCGATATGCTGGCCTTGCTGGTTTTATTGGCACCGATAACTTTCGTTTTATATCAACGTATTCAAATTGAAGAACAGTGGCTGCTGGGGCATTTTGGCGAAGCTTACACCGTCTATTGTCAGCGTACTAAAGCGCTTATCCCTTGGCTTTATTAAGTTGACTATTACGTTTGATAACGCATATTCAACAGTCGACAGCTTTTTCCACTAACAACAATTTATAAACATGGCAAAAACAAAACATATCGTTATCGTCGGCGCGGGCCCGGGTGGTCTGTGCGCAGGGATGCTATTAAGTCAACGCGGCTTTAAGGTATCGTTATTTGATAAAAATTCGGAAGTCGGCGGTCGCAATCGGCCGATTCATTTGGATCAGTTTGTCTTCGATACCGGCCCGACCTTTTTGTTGATGAAGAACGTGTTGGATGAGATGTTCGAGCTGTGCGGCAAAAAAAGCGAAGACTATCTCGACTTTGTAAAGCTGGACCCGATGTATCAACTGCTGTTTGGTGATCGTGCCGTCAATGTCTATTCGGATCACGACAAAATGCGCGCCGAACTGCAAAGCAAATTTGCTGAAGGCAGTGCCGGTTTTGATCGTTATCTGGATAAAGAGGGTAATCGGTTTCGTAAATTGTACCCGTGCATTAAGCGCGATTACACCAGCCTGTCATCGTTTTTATCGTGGGATTTAATTCGTGCGCTGCCGCATCTGGCGCTTAATCACAGTGTTTTTTCCAACCTGGGCAAGTATTTCCGGGAAGAAAAAATGCGTCTGGTGTTTTCTTTTCAATCTAAATACTTGGGCATGTCGCCTTGGGAATGCCCGGCGTTATTTACCATGCTGTCTTATTTAGAGCATGAATACGGCATTTACCACGTGCAAGGCGGCCTTAACAAAATTGCCGAAGCGATGGGCAAGGTGATTGTAGAGCAGGGCGGTGAGATTTTTACCAGCTCACCGGTCGCATCATTAGTGATTGAAAACAAAGTCGTTAAAGGTATACGTTTAGAAAATGGTACCCAAATCGACGCAGATGAAGTCATCGTTAATGCCGACTTCGCGCACGCGATGACGCATTTGGTTGAGCCCGGTGAATTAACGCAACACAGCCCGGAAAACTTAAAAAAGAAGCAGTATTCCTGCTCGACCTTCATGATGTATTTGGGATTAAACACCCGCTACGATATTCCTCATCACAACATCGTCTTCGCGCACGACTACACCACCAACATCACCAATATTTTCGACAAGAAAATCCTGAGTGATGACTTTTCTTTTTACGTGCAAAACGCCTCGGTAACTGATCCGACTTTAGCGCCGGCAGGGCAATCCGCGTTGTACGTTCTGGTGCCGATGCCCAACAACCAAAGCGATATTGATTGGGATGAAACCTGTGCCCGCATGCGCGAACAAGTGTTGGATGCGATGGCCGCACGTTTGGGCATGACTGATATACGTGAACAAATCGTCTGTGAAAAAATCATCACCCCGAAAACCTGGGAAACCGATGAAAACGTTTTCATGGGTGCGACTTTTAGTCTGTCACATAAATTCAGCCAGATGTTGTACTGGCGTCCGCGTAATAAATTTCAGGAACTTGATAGTTGTTATCTGGTAGGTGGCGGCACCCATCCGGGTAGCGGCTTGCCGACGATTTACGAGTCCGCGCGTATTTCGTCAAAACTGATTTGCCGGAAATACGGCGTCAATATTCAGGAACCTAATCGCAGCACCTGGATGTAAACATGGTTGAGCAATATCAGGCGATTTCAGCGCTGGATGGTCGTGTTATCAAGATATACCCGGTGACTTCTGCGATTGAAATCAGCGAAAAAATGGCGGCTGCGCGCTTAGCCGCAAACACTTGGGCGGCTTACTCGGTGGCTGAGCGCCTTAAGTTGTTATCGGGATTACAGGCAATAATCCTGGCGAATGTCGACACAATCACTGAAACGTTGGTGGACGTCACCGGCAAGGTCAAAACCGAAGCCTTGTTGGGTGAGATTTACCCGGTGTTGGAACTGCTGCGATACTATCAAAAACATGCCGTCAGCATTCTTGCGCCTTGCCAGATCAGCACCTCGCCGCTGGCATTTCCTAATGCTTCAGCACAATACGAGCGCCGTCCTTATGGCGTGGTGGCGATTATCTCGCCGTGGAATTTCCCGTTTCAACTGACTTTAAACCCGCTGATTACTGCGTTGGTATGCGGTAACGCGGCCGTTATTAAAGTCTCTGAGTTATCGATTCCGGTAGGCGAATTGATCGTTGATTTACTGAGTCAATTGCAATTACCGACGGGCTTGATTCAACACACCATCGGCAAAGCGGAGGCCGGGCAAGCGTTAATCGACTGCCGTCCGGATTTGGTATTTGCCACCGGCGGTGTCAAAGCCGGTCGCGTGATTATGGCAAGAGCGGCGCAACACCCGATTCCGGTGATTTTGGAGCTGGGCGGCAAAGATGCGATGCTGGTATTTGCCGACGCCAATCTTACTCGTGCCAGCAAAGCCGCCATGTACGGTGCGTTCAGCAATAGCGGCCAAGTGTGCGTGTCGGTGGAACGCTTATATGTACAGCAAAATTGTTTTGATGAATTTTTAAGCAAGCTGTTGGATGGCTTGGCTGGTCTAACTGTCGGTCATGGTGAAGTAGGTGACTTGGGCGCGCTGACCAGTCTCGCGCAATTTGCAGTCATCGAAGCGCATTACCAAGATGCGTTGGATAAAGGCGCGCAAGCCTCCGGGTCGTTACAGTTAAATGGCCGCTATTTGCAGCCAGTAATTCTCTGGGACGTCACCCATGACATGCGCATTATGCGTGAAGAAACCTTTGGCGCGTTGTTGCCGGTGATGGCATTCGCCGATGAACAACAAGCAATTAACTTAGCCAACGACAGCGATTACGGGCTCAATGCCAGCGTCTGGAGTCAAGACATCGATAAAGCCGAGCGCGTCGCCAAACAGTTACAAGTCGGCAACTGGGCGGTGAATGATGTGATTAAGAACATAGGTCATCCCGGCTTGCCGTTCGGCGGTGTCAAAAACAGCGGTTTTGGCCGTTATCACGGAGCAGAAGGTTTGCGCAGTTTTACCTACACAGTGGCAGGCTTGACCAGTCGCAGCACTCTCAATGATGAGCCCAACTGGTTTCCGTATTCTGATCTGCGTTACCGGCAAATGCGCGGCTTTGTCGATTTTATGTTCGGCAGCGGCAACCTATGGCAACGCATCCAGCGTAACTTGACAGAATTGCAGGCGTTTCGCGGTTACGCCGCCACCAATTTTCGCCAGCACTGGCGCAATTTTTTGATATTTCTAAGCAACAAGAGATAACTATGAATAAAAAACAACACATCGTTGTCATTGGCGCTGGCTTAGGCGGTTTGTCTGCGGCTATCTCACTGGCGACGGAAGGTTTTAGCGTTGATTTGCTGGAAAAAAACGACAAGGTCGGCGGCAAGCTGAATATCCTTGAAAAAGACGGTTTTACCTTCGACTTGGGGCCATCCATTTTGACCATGCCGCACATTTTCCAGGCGCTGTTTGATCGTGCCGGCAAGAACATGGCCGATTACATCAACATTCAAACCGTTGAACCGCATTGGCGCAATTTTTTTGAAGACGGCAGCACGCTGGATTTAAGCTCCGATCCAGTAATTATGAAACAGGAATTAGACAAACTCGGCCCCAACACAGCCAAAGAATTCGAGGCGTTTTTAGCGTATTCCAAAAAGCTCTGCGAAATCACCGAGCAAGGCTATTTTGCCCATGGCCTGGATTCCTTTTGGGAGTTGCTAAAGCATTACGGCCCGGTGCGCAGCTTGTTGGAATTCGATGTATTTCGCTCGATGGATCAAGGCATGCGGCGCTTTATTAAAGATCCAAAATTAGTCGATGTGCTCAATTACTTTATTAAATACGTCGGTTCGTCGCCTTATGACGCCCCCGCATTGATGAACTTGTTGCCGTATATCCAGTTCGGTTACGGGCTTTGGTACGTCAAAGGCGGTATGTACGGCATTGCCCAAGGCCTGCAAAAATTGGCTGAAGAATTGGGCGTGAATATCCGGGTCAACTCGGAAGTCGCAGAAATTCAACACAACGCCGGGCGCGCCACCGCTGTGCGATTGCTGGATGGTACCGTTATTCCTACTGACATTGTGGTTTCCAACATGGAAGTCATCCCCGCTTACAAAAAACTGCTTAACAACGAAAAAGAAGCCCAACGTCTGCAACGTTTTGAACCTAGCTGCTCGGGTTTAGTGCTGCATCTGGGCGTTGACACTATCTATCCGCAACTGGCGCATCATAATTTCTTTTATTCCGACCACCCGCGTGAACATTTCAACGCGGTGTTTCATGACAACAAGTTATCCGATGATCCGACCATTTATTTGGTGGCGCCGGTTAAAAGCGACCCGACCCAAGCGCCGCCGGGATGTGAAATCATCAAGATTTTGCCCCACATCCCACATCTTAATCCAGAGCAACCGCTCACTGCGGAAGATTATGCCGCACTGCGCGAACGGGTATTGATCAAACTGGAAAGAATGGGTTTGACCGATTTGAGAAAACACATCGTCTGTGAAGAATACTGGACACCGGTGGATATTGAGCAACGTTATTACTCCAACCAAGGCTCAATTTACGGCGTGGTGGCGGATAGATTTAAAAACCTGGGCTTTAAAATACCGCAACGCAGTAAAGACATCAGTAACCTGTATTTTGTCGGCGGTAGCGTTAATCCCGGCGGCGGTATGCCAATGGTAACCCTGTCAGGGCAGTTGGTGCGGGATAAAATTTTGGCGGATTTGAAGAGTTGATATTAGCGAGTTTGGTACGGACCGTGTGCCAAATTCAAACATTCCTTATCAAAATCACCTTAAAAGGTACGCAGTGCGTACCCTACCTTTTTTGGATTCGTTCGCCCTGAGCTGGTCGAAGGGCGAACGGAATCGGCACAACTCAACTGATTTTTCTAGGCAATTAGTTTGATGAACATTTCAGTTGTTATTCCCACCTACAATCGCTGTGAATTATTGCGGCGAGCCTTGCTATCGGTAGTTGCGCAAACCTTGTCGCCAACAGAAATTATAGTGGTTGATGACGGTTCTACTGATGATACAGCTGTGATGATTCATGACGAATTTCCTGAAATAAGCTATTACCGTCAGGAAAACGCCGGTGTTAGTAGTGCTCGAAATCTTGGCATACATCACGCAACAGGCGACTGGATTGCCTTATTGGATTCCGATGATGAATGGTTGCCTGAAAAACTGACCAAGCAAGTTGCCGCGTTGATAGCCAGTCCTGAAAGCAAAATTTGCCATACCGAAGAGCAATGGATACGCAATGGCGTCCGCGTTAATCCGGCCAAACAATACGCCAAACCCGGCGGCTGGATATTTAAAGACTGCCTGCCGTTATGCGCGATTTCACCGTCTACCGTGATCATTCATCGTTCGGTATTTGATGATGTCGGGTTGTTCGATACCTGTTTTCCCGCCTGCGAAGACTATGACTTGTGGCTGAGAATTACCGCAAACTACCCGGTGTTATTGATTCAAGATCCGCAAATCAAAAAGCACGGCGGCCATCAAGACCAGCTATCGCAACAGCACTGGGGCATGGACAGGTTTCGCATAACTGCGCTGCAAAAAATCATTGATAGCGGGCAATTGTCTAACGAATATCAACAGGCGGCCGTCGGCATGTTATTAAAAAAAGCGGAAATTTATCTTAACGGTGTGACAAAACGCGGTAAGACAGAGGAGATGGATTATTACCGGCAGTTGATTGATCGTTATATTGACTGAGATTTGCCCCGGCTGACATAAGGTTCGATCCGGGGCTTGCTAACCTTATCGGCTTAGCTAGAAATTAACATTAAGATTGGTCATCCACACATTGTTATCTTGATCAGGCACTGGCAGGTTTTTCCATATATGTTGATATACATAACCTGATTCAACTTGAAATTCAGGCGCAAACCGATAACCCACACCTAAATATAAGCGGTTTTGTTGCGCTCCGGCCTGCAACTGAGCGTTATTGGCATTGTCGTTAAGATTAAAAAATATTTCTTCAGAGGCAATAACTGACCATGACGACCAGCCAGGAATCAATTGTTCTACTCGAAGGCGTGTGCGCCAACGGATGCTGGGGTCGGCATTCCGGGGTAAAAAACGCTCTTCCAGTCGATTGCGCACTTCCCAGATGAATTGCTTGTCATTAGCGGTGTCTCTCCAGCTAAACCCTTGATAGGCGCGATTTTCAATGCGATAAGTATCCGAATCGGGGGTCACAGAATCGGCACTCATTAAATAGCCCACCCAAAGCGTGGCATTTTTATTGATAGCCCAGCCAATGGCAGGTCTAATCATCATAGAGGTAAGGTGTGACATGTCGTTGCCGACACGCGGCTGAAGTTCTAAAAAACCGCGCAATTGCTCAGTCAGTTTTACGTTTATATTAACTGGAATCCAGGCTTGAAAATCTGAGTGGGGAGCTGCTTTTAAATTGGTACTGGCCAGTAAAGCCGCAATCATTATGAAAATTTTAATTCGCTTGGGTTGTCCCGTTAACGACATGCTTTGTATCCTTGGCAATACTGCCAAATAGTGTTTTTAAGTGGTGCCATAAAACGTTGGCGTATAGGCTACGCAGCGAAATATGGTGATTACCTTTCTATTGTAGTCAAGCTATAGGCCCCAATAGCACTTTTCCCCAGATAATCGAGCTAAGGTTATAGAAAATCAAAAGGGTCAAAATCAAAGGGGTCATACTCGATTGATTTTAAATTGAGTCGACTTTCTGTCGCCGCCTCTGGCAATGGGTTCTACCCGCCGCGCCAGTTGTAATTGAATGCGCTCCTTGAAGCGGCTGTCACCCAATGCCCACGCCTTATTAGTCGCGTCCCTGATTTCGTTAATTTGAGTTTCAGAAATCGACTGATTGAACAGCGCTCTATAAGCCGACTGGCGTTCCTTGTCGTCAGCCCCCAAACGGTGAAATTCAACATGCGGGGTAACTAAGTCATCCCCATGCCCCAGCGCATTAAAACGATAACTCGACCACGGATATTCGGCCGAATCGGCCACCATGCCGGCGCGCACCGGATTGAGCTCAATATAGCGCATGCAGGCCAGCAAATACGATTCGCTGTCGATCAGCGTTGCTTTGTACCGGCCTTCCCAAAGCGTGCCGGTGCGCCGGTAACAGTGATTGAAATATTGCACATAATAACGCCCCAGCATTTGCAGCGTTTTGCTCAGGCCGGTTTCGAAAAAGGGCGTCATCAGCAAATGGACATGATTGGTCATCAGTACATAGGCATGTACTTGACAATCATGTTTTTTGCAGGCTGCCAGGAGTTTTTCCAGATAAAAGCGGTAATCCGCATCGCAGCAGAAAATCTCGGAACGGTTGTTACCGCGAACGATGATATGTTGCGGCTGGCCGGGAATGACCATTCTAGGAAGACGAGCCATGAGCTTAAACCTGAGAGAAAACAAGAAGCTACAAGCTTAGCGGGATTCTATGAATAATCAATCGAGTCTGACCCCTTTGACTACCTTTGACTAAGATAAATAAAACACCTTTTGGAAGAGCGCTACCCCTGCAAAAACCAAGACTATAAATATTAGGGCTGAGAATATTCCGCGAAAACTCATATTGAATGCCTAACGTGGAGGTCACCGGCGCTGCGCGGCTTTATCGCGCAGCGTCCGGTGGACCGCAGGGTTATGCCTTGGTTGCACAGGCACCCTGGATGGTATTTGGCAACCCTTCAACGACTGGCGAGAACTCCGGGTTGAAAAGGTAGTCGAGCGGTTTGTCCGCGTGACCAAATGCCCATATAAATAGCTCGCTGCCGAGTGCAGATGGTTGGCAAACAATTCCACCGTCGGTTGCGCCTGCGAACAGCTTGACCATTGAGTCCTTATCGCCATACTGCCACTGACCTTCCAAGAGATTGTCACCGTGTAGGCCAAAGAAAATGTGACCAAGGAGCGAACTGAGTTGAAGCTGCTCTGCGTTTGAGAAATCCATTGCAGCGAAATACCCTGAGAACGGGATGAAGATTTGCATCTTCGGTCGACCTTCCATGTTTAACGATAGGCCGCTCTCGGCAAACAATGCGCGAACCGTGACATAGATCAAGTAGTGAGTTCTAAGCTGGTAGGTTGAGAGCGCATCCATGACCTTCGCGATCCGAGCACCCCTGTCATCTCGGCCGTGTTCGGTTCTTGAGGACGCAAGAATTCCCCCAAGATACTCAATCGCCAACGAGTCGTTGGAGAACGAGCCTTCATCTAGGACGGCTTTTAGAACCTTCGGAGGGACTTCGCCTGGTGTGTCAAGCTTTGCTCCAAGCTTAGCTTCGGCTTTCTGGAAAATTTGACCGATAGTCTGCGCACGCTTTTGTGTGAAGTCTCGAAGACCTTGCCCCAAGTAGTCGGCGGTTGGGCCAAGCAACTTTTGAATTCCGTCCTTGCCGAGATAAGCTGCGACGGCACCAAGCCCAACAGTAGTAAGTGGTTCAGGCATGAATTACCTCCAAGGCATAACGTAGAGCTAACCGGGCGCGGCCCATGAAAGCTTGAAAATACACAAAGCGCCAAATGGCCGCGCTCCGGTTGAGCGCCGGGTTAGAATTTTTTCCCAAAATGATGAATTGCACTTGTTTTTGCACCTGAAATGGTAGTTGTCTCAGCTACAGATTGGCTTATTTCTTTAAATATAGCCAATTCTCCAGAAATCTCTGTAGGAAGAAAATGCTTCATTTCCACATTAAATTTTGATGTAAACGTGCCGGATGGCGAATAATTTATGGCGTCCGATTTATGGAATTCGACGCAATAAATGATACCGCCTTCATTTAGCGACTCATACACAACCTCGATAATTTTTGTACGGTGTTCCTTGATTGGAATACAGGTCAGTACGGCACAAAATAAAATTACATCGAATTTTCCAAGTTCGGTAGGTATTTCGTGACTCTCTATGTGACGCAAGTTAAGAGTTGGATATTGTTTTAATCCACGCCTAACCATTTCGATTGACGTATCTACTCCTGTTAGATGACTGTATCCTCTTGCGTATAACTCACTCGCTATTCTCCCATAGCCGCAACCGTAATCTAGGATTTTTGAGTCCTGGGTAATTAGGGTTGCTAATTTATTCAAATCTGGCTCAAGTGAAAATGAAACTTCACCAGCCACTTTGTCCCATGAGTTTTGTTGCGTCTCGACCATAGAATTCTAACGCCAAGCTAAGCGGCGCGCGTTAGCGCGTCCTTGCTTGAGCGCCTTGTTATGCATAGCTGTTTAGCCAATTGAAGCGCTCTCAGCAATGGTGGTTTCTCCAGCATGCTCAGCCACCTGACCAGATATTGAACCTGTAATTGATAACTTACCGCCATTGTTTATGACATCCCCCGTAACCATGCCGGGAATTTCAACTACAGCTCCAGTTTCAACATAGAGTGATTTTGTCGCGATGCCATGAAGAATTAAATAGCCACCTTCTTTAACAGTGACGTTACCGGTAAACATTCCGTGCATCTTCAACTCAGATGTTATTTCAACATCACCTTCAATTTTCCCATGTTCAGTATTCATTTGTTCTCCTTGGATGCCCAACTATTGATTATCAAGCAAATCTTCCCAGACAAGTCGATATTACCCGCCTTTTCTGGCACTTTTGCTTTGATAATTAGAAAGCCGCTCATAGTTGCCTCGATAACTTGATATTAGCCCTAAAAACAGGCAAATTTGCGCCTCACTATAGGTGGTAATGACTCTAAGTCAAGCAAAAGCGCGGCTACCTAACTGGATGAAGTTTGCCGCATTATGGGCATGAAGCATGATTCTCTGCATACCAAAAATACCTATTGCGATTGGATCAAGCAGTTTGTGAAATTTCACCGTATAAGTGAAAAGCAAGGATTGTTCGAGGATAGCCAGGCGAAAATTGAGGCGTTTTTAAGCTATTTAGCGACCGAGCGCAATGTCGCGGCAGCGACGCAAAATCAGGCGATGAATGCGCTGGTGTTTTTGTTAAGTGCAGTTTTTAGGTTTAATGAAACGGCTTATCGGGATCATTATTCAGTTATTCCGTTTGCGGGTTGGTAGAATTGCAAGTGAATCGTCAGATTACTATAAGGTGTCATTTTTGCTTTTATCACAGTTTATCGAATCGGCATTAAGCCGGGAAAACGCCGCCGGGCGTATTTTTGTCGCTTACAGCGGCGGAGTAGATTCCCATGTTTTGCTGCATCTATGCGCTTGCACACCATCTTTAAAAGACAAAATCACTGCCGTTTATGTACATCATGGTTTGCAGGCAGCGGCTGAATCATGGCCTGAGCATTGCCAACAAATCGCAGCCGCTTTGGGTGTCGATTTTCAGTTGCTGAAGGTAAATGCCCATGCTACAAGCGGCCAAAGTCCGGAAGAAGCCGCCAGAGATGCGCGTTACACAGCTTTTAAAGCACTGCTCAAAAAAGATGATGTGTTGCTGGTGGGGCAACATCGGGAAGATCAATTAGAGACGGTGTTGCTGCAATTATTTCGCGGCAGCGGCTTGGCGGGGCTGTCCGGGATGCCCGAGCGCATGCCGTTTGGTCAGGGCATGTTGTTGCGGCCGTTTTTAAATGTTGCTAAGCAAACCATCAGCGACTATGCCAGACAACAGCAATTAAGCTGGGTAGAAGATCCCACTAATCAATGCAGCGATTACGACCGCAATTTTTTACGTAACGAAGTGTTGCCATTGTTAAAGCAGCGCTGGCCTGCTATCGACAAAACGGTGTCACGTTCAGCTAGTCATTGCTCAGAGTCACGGGGGCTGGTGAATGAAATCGCCGAGCAATTTTTTGAGCAGGTTTTTAACCAAGCAGACCAGACACTGATCATCAGTCAATTGCATTTAAAGTCATTGGTACATCAGAAACTGATTATTAGACAGTGGTTTGCACAAATTGGTTTAAAAATGCCTTCTCAAGATCTGGTGGGTCGAATTCTTGATGAAGTCGTTGGCGCCAATGAGCAAAGCGCTCCACTGATTAGTACACAAGGTTTTGAAATTCGTCGCTATCGAGACAAGTTGTATTGCTTGCCGCAATTTGACGAAGGACTTGATCAGAGAGCCGCTAAAAGCTGGGCGAACGAACAGCGGTTAATCAATATTGGCAATCACCAAGCACTGAGCTGGATTGAATCTTCCACTGGCATTTTGGCTGAACATTGGCATGCCGCCCAAATAGAAATCAAATTTCGTAGCGGCGGCGAGAAAATTAGGTTGTACGGCAGAACAGGTCATCATTCGCTGAAAAAACTATTTCAGGAAGCAGGTATTCCGCCATGGGAAAGAGAGCAAATGCCGTTGATTTATTTAAATGGCTGCCTTGCTGCCGTGGGTGATTTATGGATTAGCGCAGAATTTTATGCTGAAAATCCGACCGCTTGCGTGCGTGTGGTGTGGCAAAGACAAGAATCAGACCCGAAAGACAATGACGAAGTCGCTTTAGTCGATTAAAATGGGCGGCTTGTTAGGGGAATAAGCACGGTTTATATCACCCCTGCTTTAAGTGATTAGTCCAAAACATTAATCATTGTGCCCAGATCTTCATCAGCTCTTCTCAGGCGTCTTAATCTTACATGACCAAATACATTTTTATTACCGGCGGCGTTGTTTCATCACTTGGTAAAGGCATTGCTGCTTCTTCGCTGGCCGCCATTTTGGAATCACGCGGTCTCAAGGTCACTATGACCAAGCTGGATCCTTATATTAACGTTGATCCGGGGACGATGAGTCCATTTCAACACGGCGAAGTGTTTGTCACCGAAGACGGTGCAGAGACTGACCTGGACTTAGGCCATTACGAGCGGTTTTTAAAAACCACTATGGCCAAAAAGAACAATTTTACCACCGGGCAAATCTACGAAAGTGTGTTGCGCCGGGAACGTAAAGGCGAATACTTGGGCGCGACCGTACAAGTTATTCCGCATATCACCGATGAAATTAAGCGCCGGGTTTATGAAAGCGCAGTAGGTAAGGACATTGCGCTGATTGAAGTGGGCGGCACTGTTGGCGACATCGAGTCCTTGCCGTTTTTAGAAGCTATTCGGCAAATGCGCGTGGAATTGGGGGCGGACAGATCGTTGTTTATCCATTTGACGCTGGTGCCTTATATCCGTTCCGCCGGGGAAATCAAAACCAAACCCACGCAGCATTCCGTAAAAGAATTACGCACTATCGGTATTCAACCGGATATTCTGATTTGCCGATCCGAGCAACCGGTGCCGATCGCTGAGCGCCGTAAAATCGCGTTGTTTACCAATGTTGAAGAAAAGGCGGTTATTTCTGCGGTTGATGCCGATTCTATTTACCGCATTCCACTGTTGTTGCATGATCAAGGCTTGGATGACATTGTCGTTAATAAGCTAAGACTAGACGTGCCGCCCGCTGATTTGAGTGAATGGGAAGCGGTAGTTGATGGTTTGACGCATCCTGTTGATGAAGTGACGGTGGCCGTGGTCGGTAAATATGTTGACCATACCGATGCTTATAAATCATTGAATGAAGCATTGATTCACGCCGGTATTCGCACTCGTCATAAAGTTAAAATCATCTATATCGATTCGGAACTGATTGAAGATGAGGGTGTGGCCAGATTAAAAGATGTCGATGCTATTTTAGTGCCCGGCGGTTTTGGTGAACGCGGTGTGGAAGGCAAAATCGCCACCGTTAGATATGCCCGCGAAAACAAAATCCCGTATCTGGGTATTTGTTTAGGTATGCAAGTCGCCGTTATTGAGTTTGCTCGTGATGTCGCTGGTCTTGAAGGCGCACACAGCACCGAATTCTTACCTAAATCGCCGCATCCTGTTATTGGTTTGATTACCGAGTGGATGAATGAAGCCGGTCAGCTGGAAATACGCGATGAAAATACCGACTTGGGCGGTTCCATGCGCTTGGGCGGCCAGCAATGCCGTTTACAACCGGATTCATTAGCGTTTCAGATGTATCAAAAAGATGTCATTACCGAAAGACATCGCCATCGTTATGAATTTAACAACCAATACATCCAAAAATTGGAACAGGCAGGCTTACGTTTTTCAGGCAAATCCATTGACGGCCGCTTGGTTGAGGTGATTGAAATTCCAGATCACCCTTGGTTTCTGGCTTGTCAGTTCCATCCCGAATTTACGTCTACACCTAGAAAAGGCCATCCGCTGTTTTCCGGGTTTATCGTCGCCGCAGCTGAACATAAAAAGGTATCCGCAGTATGAAGTTATTCGATTTTGAAGTAGGGTTGGACCAGCCGTTTTTTTTGATTGCCGGTACGTGTGTCATTGAAAGCGAACAAATGGCTATCGATACCGCGGGTTACCTGAAAGAACTCACTACCGAGTTAAACATTCCGTTTATCTATAAATCCTCGTTTGATAAAGCCAACCGCTCTTCGCATGAGTCATACCGTGGCCCCGGTGTCGAGCAAGGCTTGAAGATCCTGGAAAAAGTCAAACAGCAAATTCAAGTACCGGTGTTGACCGATGTGCATGAAGATACGCCATTGGCAGAAGTTGCCTCGGTAGTGGACATCATGCAGACGCCTGCATTTTTATGTCGCCAAACCAATTTTATTCAGCAGGTTGCCGAGCAAGGTATTCCGGTCAATATCAAAAAAGGCCAATTTATGGCGCCTTGGGACATGGTGCATGTTGTCAATAAAGCCAAGGCGACCGGCAATCAGCAGATTATGGTTTGCGAACGCGGCGTCTCGTTCGGCTATAACAACCTGGTTTCCGATATGCGTTCGTTGGCGGTAATGCGCGACACCGGCTGCCCAGTCGTGTTTGATGCCACGCATTCGGTGCAATTGCCGGGCGGGCAGGGTACTTCTTCCGGCGGTCAACGCGAACATGTACCGGTATTGGCACGAGCTGCAGTCGCAGTGGGCATTGCCGGACTGTTTATGGAAACGCATCCTGATCCTGCCAAGGCTTTAAGCGATGGTCCGAATTCATGGCCGTTGCACAGAATGAAAGAATTACTGGAAACTTTAGTGACCATCGATCGTGCGGTTAAAGCAACCCCATTTATTGAAACAACGTTATAAGGAATCATCATGTCAGCAATAGTAGATATTCGTGCCAGAGAAATTTTGGACTCACGCGGCAACCCCACTCTGGAAGCCGAAGTTACCTTAGCTTCCGGTGCTGTAGGCAGCGCTATGGTGCCGTCAGGCGCGTCGACCGGCGAGCGTGAAGCGATTGAACTGCGTGATGGTGATAAATCCCGTTATTTAGGCAAAGGTGTTTTAAATGCCGTTGCTAACGTTAACACCGAAATTCGCGACCTTCTGATCGGCGTCGATGCTGCCGACCAAGCCGCATTGGACAATAAAATCATTGCCCTGGATGGCACTGAAAGTAAGAGCCGCTTGGGCGCCAATGCCCTGCTGGGTGTATCTCTGGCGGCGGCACATGCCTCTGCTAAAGATGCCGGACTGCCTTTGTACCGCTATTTAAATACCACTGGTGAATTCATTTTGCCGGTGCCGATGATGAACATCATCAACGGTGGCTCGCATGCCGATAACAGCGTTGATTTGCAAGAATTTATGATTTTGCCGGTAGGCGCGCCTAATTTTCGTGAAGCCATTCGTTACGGCGCGGAAGTGTTTCATAACTTGAGTAAAGTGTTGAAGTCCAAAGGCTTGTCGACAACTGTCGGTGACGAAGGCGGTTTTGCACCGAACTTGTCTTCTAACGAAGAAGCCATCAGCGTCATTTTACAAGCGATAGAACAAGCGGGTTACAAGCCGGGCGTCGATATTTATTTAGGATTGGATGCAGCCAGTTCTGAATATCACAAAGACGGCGTTTACAACCTGGCAGCTGAAGGTAAAACTTACAATTCAGCGCAAATGGCCGACTTTTTTGTCGACTGGGTGGATAAATACCCGATCATCACTATCGAAGACGGCATGGATGAAAATGACTGGGCCGGTTGGAAGCTGTTGACCGAAAAATTGGGCGGCCGTATCCAGTTGGTGGGTGACGATTTGTTCGTGACCAACCCAGCTATTTTGCAACAAGGTATCGATCAAAAAATCGCCAATTCCATCTTGATCAAGGTTAACCAAATCGGCACCTTGACTGAAACTTTAGCCGCTATCGATTTGGCACATAAAGCGTCTTATACCGCAGTAGTCTCGCACCGTTCCGGCGAAACCGAAGATACTACTATTGCTGATTTAGCGGTGGCTAAAGGTACCGGACAAATCAAAACCGGCTCATTGAGCCGTTCCGACCGTATCGCCAAATACAATCGCTTGATGAAAATTGAAGAAGAATTAGGCAGTTTGGCTAAATACGCAGGACGTAGCGCATTTTTTAAATAATGAGTTACTGCTACAACCTTAAAGTAACTAAACACGGTGCAGAGCTAATCTGCACCGTGTATGCTTTTTTACTTAAGTGTCAGCTATCGACTGCATGGAGAGCCTGCCCCGCTTCATCGGGCATGCAGGAGCTAGAGCAATGCCTGGAGCAATTGCCGTGAAAATCATCATTCCGTTGATTATTATGCTGATTGTTCACCTGCAATATCGTCTCTGGTATGGGGATGGCAGCATTGCCCAGATTAACGAATACCAACAAGAGCTCGATGAGCTGAAGCAAGAAGTGGATAAAAAAAATCAGCGCAATGAAGCATTGCGTGCCGAAGTGTTGGACATACAAAAAGGCCAAGAAGCGATCGAAGAACGAGCACGGGAAGAGCTGGGTATGATCAAGGAAGATGAAACGTTCTTTCAGATTGTTAAATAACGCTCCAAATTCCTCGCAACACATTTTGCCTTTTTATAATTGATGACTGATTCAACAAAATTCTGGGCAGTCGTGCCTGCTGCCGGTGTCGGCAAACGTATGCAAGCAGACCGACCCAAACAATATTTACCGCTAGCCAATCAAACCGTTATTGAACACACGCTATCACGCCTGTTACAGGCGGAGGTGTTTACTGCGGTGGTTGTTGCAATTTCCATAGAAGATCCTTATTGGCCGACGCTGGCAATATCAAAACATGCCAATATCCTGACTGCACCCGGCGGCAAAGAACGCGCAGACTCGGTGTTGTCAGGGCTGAGATTCATTAGGGAGCAAGCCGCCGATGATGATTGGGTGCTGGTCCATGATGCCGCCCGGCCTTGTCTTACAACAGAAGATATAAACCTGCTGATCAATACCTTGGTTGATGATTCTGTCGGCGGGATTTTGGCGTTGTCATCGCATGACACCTTAAAAAATGTCCAGGGCACCAGCATTCACGGCACGCTCGACAGAAGCCATATTTGGCGGGCATTAACGCCGCAAATGTTTCGTTACGGGATGTTAAAGTCGGCGCTGGAAGCTGCCGAAGGCAATCCGGCCATTACCGACGAAGCCAGCGCCTTAGAGTTGCAAGGTTTACAACCGAAAATCGTCGAAGGTCGCCCTGATAATATAAAAATCACCCGGCCCGAAGACTTACCTTTAGCGCTTTTTTATATGGAACAACAATGATCAGAGTTGGACAAGGTTACGATGTGCATCGTTTCGGCGATGGCGACAGTATTATCTTAGGCGGCGTTACTATTCCTTATGAACAAGGTCTGGAAGCACATTCCGATGGCGACGTGGTGTTGCATGCGTTGTCTGATGCGTTGCTGGGTGCGGCGGCATTAGGCGATATTGGCAAGCATTTTCCTGATACCGATCCTGAATTTAAAGGTGCCGACAGTCGTGTGCTGCTGCGTCATGTTTATAGCGTCGTACAAGCCAAAGGTTATCGTTTAATCAACGCCGATATCACCATTATTGCCCAAGCACCAAAAATGTCGCCACATACCGCGGCAATGTGCGAAAACATCGCTACTGACTTACAAGTGGACATTGACTTCATCAATGTAAAAGCGACCACCACCGAAAAATTGGGCTTTGAAGGTCGCAAAGAAGGCATTGCCGTGCAGGCTGTCGTCCTGATCGAAAAATAAGCCAGTGCCTTATTCAAACATTCCAGATTGGCCTGCTGTCTACGGCGGACCAGCTGCCACCGGCGACATTCGCACACTTCCTGAAGACTTTATTGTTGGAGAACAGTTATCTTTTGAGCCATCAGGCACCGGCGAACATGCTTTTTTATACATTCAAAAAACCGGTGAAAACACTGAATATGTTGCCCGAATGCTGGCCCGGTTTGCCGGTGTCAGGCAACGCGATGTCAGTGTTGCCGGGCTAAAAGATCGGCACGCTGTTACCAGCCAATGGTTTAGCGTTTGGTTGCCGGGCAAACCGGATCCGGATTGGACGCAGTTTGAATCCGACAGCATCAAAGTCTTACAAGCCATCCGGCATGCCCGGAAACTAAAACGCGGCGTGTTATCCGGCAATCGCTTTAAATTGACCATACGCAACTGGCAAGGTGATAAAGCAAAAACTGACGAACAACTGCAAGCCATTAAAGAACACGGTATTGCCAATTATTTCGGCAGCCAGCGCTTTGGTAATCAAGGACAGAATATCAACAAGGCTTTAGCAATGTTTCAAGGCGCTAAAGTAGGCCGGGAACAACGCAGTATTTATTTATCCGCTGTGCGTTCGTTTTTATTCAACCTGATTCTGGGGTATCGCGTCACGCATCAACTTTGGAATCAGCCAGTTGCAGGTGACACCTACAGTTTCGACGGTGGGCATAGCAGCTTCAAATCTGAGCAGCCGGATGACGAAATTGTGCGTCGACTCCAAGCCGGTATTATTCATCCTACCGGAGCTTTATGGGGAAAAGGCGATCCTGGGGTTTCAGCGGAAACGCTGGCTATCGAACAAAAAATCATTGCCGACCATGCCGAACTCGCCCAAGGCTTGATTGCTTCTGATGTGGACTCAGACCGACGCGCATTACGGGTCAATGTACCGGATTTGCGTTGGCAATTTGATGGCGACAATGTCTTGGTGCTTGAATTTACCCTACCGGCTGGGAGCTATGCCACAGCAGTATTGCGGGAAATTGTGCAGCTATAAATTTAAACTCACACGCACACGCATGAAATAAAAAAAGCCTCTGTTATAAGAGGCTTTTGAATTTCATATCTTGTATTAGGCGTCCATCAGAACGGTATGTCATCATCAAAATCATCGTAATCCGGTGGTGGCGGTGGCATTGATGAGTTAGTTTGCGGCGATGGTTGTGAACTTTGAGAGGCAGGCCTTCCTTGTTGTGCGTTATAGCCGGGTTGTGGTGCATCATTATTAAACGGCGCGGTGCCGCCGCTACGACTGCCCAGCATGTGCATTTCCGAGGCGATAATTTCTGTACTGTAACGATCTTGACCATCTTGGGCTTGCCATTTACGTGTTTGCAAGCGACCTTCTACGTACACTTGGCTGCCTTTTTTCAAATACTCCCCGGCGACTTCAGCCAGCCGATTGAAAAACACCACGCGATGCCATTCAGTAGCGTCTTTTCTTTCGCCACTTTGTTTATCTTTCCAACGCATGGTAGTGGCCAGCCTGATCGTGGTAACCGCGCCGCCGGTAGGCAGGTAACGTATTTCGGGGTCTGCGCCCAGGTTACCTATTAAAATTACTTTATTGAGCATCTATCCTCCTATTTTTACTGTTGCTGCCGAATGCCAATTTTTCGTGGCACTCGACAATATTCTCTGTCACTCTTTATTCGATTATACCCAATATTGTCACGCGGATTGCACCATTAAAGTGAGGAGCCACGGCTAACTAAGATTAAATCTTTTTGGTACATTTGATTAGTAAGACCATGTTCCAAAAGCCAGAGGCATATTGTTCAGCAAATCCCGCCGCTCCCGCCAATTGGGCATAAACTTGTCCATGTGAGCGCGAAAGCGTTCGTTATGTTTGCGTTCAAGCATGTGAACCAACTCGTGGACCAGAATATACTCTAAACACTCAGGAGGTTTTTTAGCTAATTCAAGATTCAACCAAATGCGCTTAGCTCCCGTATTACAGCTGCCCCATTTGGTTTTCATCTTCTTAACACTCCAATCGACAATCTCAACTGCAATCCGTTTTTTCCAATCGGGGATAAGCTTTTCAATCTGGGCTTTAAGTTGGGATCGATAAAACTCCGTCAACACCAAAGCTCTATTCTCAATCGTTGTACCTGGGTTTACTAACAAATGGATTTTGCCGCCCGAGACTTTTACCTCATGCCGACCAGCTCGCTCCACAACGTTTAATCGGTGGCGTTTACCCCAAAAATAATGGCATTCACCACTCACCAAAGCCCGATCAGACTGTCTGGGTTGAGCAGCAAAGTCGCGTTGTTGTTTTTTAATCCAGGGAATACGGCTCACCACGGCCATGCGAATTGCGGTGTCGGTCATCTGTTCCGGCGCAGACACACGAATGCGGCCATCGGGTGGTAATACACTGATATGCAGGTTTTTAATCGGCTTGCGATTCAGTTGTAGCGACAACGAACCGATCTGCACCTGCGGCATTAGTGATAATCCCTCTGGGCTTTGGCCAATTCCAATACTTTCAAAATATCGACGTCGTAGCCCGCAGTTTCTTGTCGTATTGCATTGCCAATTTCTCGCTCTTTAAAGCGATCTCCCACCCAGTCAGCCTTTTTGGTGTAACGAATGGCGCTATCTATTTTAGTCGCCAGCACTTCGTCCTTACCAAAATTGTCGTAGAACGCCCGCTTGGCTCGGGTATCCATCGAAGACGGATAGCCTGAACCGACTTGCTCCGGGCGAATTACTTTCCTGGATAATTCACGAATGCGCTTAAGATATTCCTGATATTCAATCGCTTTTTGCCGACGTAAATTGATTAATTCATCCAACAATACCGACATATGTTCGTAGTATTTCGGGTTGACTGGGTTTTCATCGACGATGGTTCGTCTTACATTGTTTTCAATGGTTTCCGCCATCGCATCCTGATTCTTCCGGATACCTTCGGGCAGTAACTCGGTTGCCTCAATGCCTTGTTCGACAATCAATTTAATGAGTCCAAGCTCTCCAAAGTCAATTAATGGTTCACTGTCATCAGCACGAATATACATATCCAGCAAATGGCGCATGGCTGGTTCAAAGCGTTTCATGTCCAGCAAATCACCACTGGCGAGTTTCACCTCGTCACGCACTTTTTCATAATGGGCCACTTCCACTCGAATCCGCTCGGCATCTGCTACAGTAAATCCCGCCTCCGGCAATTCATTGGCGATATTGGCAAACGCTCGTATCAGCTTGGCAACGTTCTGGTATAGCGTAAGACGCAACGCTTCTTTTTCGCTAAGCGCATCCTGATTCACCCCCGACTCACCGCAGAAGAAATGAATGTAGTCTTGAGTAGCCCGTGGCGCTTTCACCGGTTCGCACAATGCTCGCACCATTTCCAAGGCATTGTCCAAATCCAATCGTGCCTGTACCAACCGGTCTTTCAGCAGTCCGGCAACATCTTCTTTGTCGTAGCCTTCAAACGCCCCTTGGGTGTAATCCGTGATGGCTTTGTCCAATGAGCGGAACAAATCCTTGTAGTCGACGATATAGCCGTATTCCTTATCATCACCATCCAGGCGGTTGACCCGACAAATAGCCTGGAACAGACTGTGATCCGCCATTTGCTTGTCGATGTACAAATAGGTGGCGGAAGGCGCATCAAAACCGGTCAGCAATTTATCCACCACAATCAGCAACCGCATTTGCCCGGGCTCTTCGATGAAGCGTTTTTTGACGATTTTCTCGAACTCTTCAACCCGGTTGGCCGCTACATCTTCGGGCTGCTCAAAGTAATCGGCCAGCATTTTACGGTAAATGTCGTACTTAAATAACTTCTCGGTCAGACCCTCGCCGGTTTCCTCGCCTTTAATGCTGGTGGCGGTGGGCTGAAAACTGGTGACAATCGCCACCTTACCGGCCAAATCCGACTGACTGAACATTTCATAAGCCTTGCAAGCCTGATAAACACTGGCACACACCAACATTGCATTGCCATAGCCATCCATCAGCCGGGGTTTTGTGTCCATGTCCAACAGAATGTCATTAACGATCTGCTGCAAGCGCGACTTGCTGGATAACACCTTTTGCAAAGTGCCCCATTTTTGCTTGAGCTGGGTTTTGGCGATGTTGGATAAGCCACGAGTTTTAGCTTCAAACCATTCGTCGACTTTCTTTTGCGAGGTGATGTGCTGGTCGATGTCCCGCGCCTCGTAGCGCAAATCCAGCACCACGCCATCGGCCACCGCCTCATCGAATTTATAGGTATGAATATACGGCCCAAACACCTCCACGGATTTTTTCTTGTCCTTTTTCATCAGCGGCGTACCGGTAAAGCCGATAAACAGCGCATCAGGCAAGATAGACTTCATGGCTTCATGCAATTTGCCGGACTGGGTGCGGTGACACTCATCAACAAACACAAATAAATCGCCTTTCACTTTAAAATCCTTGGGCAAAGATTTTTTCAGCTCCTCGATAAACGCATCGGTCGCACCCTCATCCTCGCCTTCAGATTGCCGACCGAATTTATGTACCAAGGAACACACCAGCCAAGGATTGGGTAGGTTCAAGGTGGCGACCAAATCAGCGCCGCTTTTGCTGCGGTAAATGCTTTCTTCGACACCGGTAAAGACTTTTTCAATCTGCTCATCCAGCTCAGTCCGGTCGGTCACGATCAAAACTCGGCTATCTTGAACGTTCTCACGTATCCACTTGGCCAGCCACACCATGGTCAAGCTTTTGCCGGAACCTTGTGTGTGCCAGATAATGCCGCCTTCACGCCGCGCAATGTGCTGCTTTGCGGCTTCGATGCCAAAAAACTGGTTATGGCGACAAGTCTTTTTGACACCCGAATCAAACACCACAAAGTCGTGAATGATCTGCAAGAAGCGCTGTTTGTTGCAGATTCTACTTAAGTGATAATCCAACTTGTGTAGGTTGGGCTGAATGCAATGAAGCCCAACATTTTGATTTTGTTGGGTTTCGCTTTGCTCAGCCCAACCTACATTATCCTCTTTCCATTCCAGATAATACTTTTCCGGGGTTTCAATCGCGCTGTATCGCAAGCCCTGCGTGTCATTACCAGCCATTACCAGTTGCTGCGTAGTAAAGAAATTGCGGATGAAGTCTTTTTTCTGATTATCCAAATTCTGGCGTATGCCTTCGGCCACCGACACCGAAGAACGCTTCAGCTCCAAGATACCTAAAGCAATGCCGTTGACGTACAACACCAGATCGGGGCGCTTAAGGTTCTCGCCTTTGATGGATACTTCTTCGGCAATGGCAAAATCGTTGGCTTCCGGGTTGTTCCAGTCGATCAACCACACGGTTTGATTTTGCTCGCCAGCGCCTTCTTTGTCTTTCACGCCATAGCGCAACAAGCGATACACATCCTTATTGGCGTAATACAGCTTTTTACCTTCGCCCAGTGCCGCTGCGGTATCCAGTTGGCGTATGGCTCGGGTAATCAACGCATCACTAATGCCGCGTTTTTGCAGCCAAGCGGTTAGTAAGCCGGTTTCGATGTTCTTGTTACCTGGGCGATCCTGCCAATCGCCCAGATAACGGTAGCCCAGCTCATTTTGAAAGAATGCAACGATACGGCTTTGCGTGGCTCGCTCGCGTTGACCAACAATACTCATTTCATACTCCATAATCCCAATATCGCTGCCTCTCTAAACTGTTATAATGAGCCCCAATATTTAGGAGGTTTGCCATGACTGCGCAAAAAACCGTTAAAAAAATTACTAAAGCCCGCATTGTCAGAGCCGTAGCCAGCTCTAGCGCCATCGAAACCGGTCAGTCTGTGCGTTTAATCGAATTAAAACTCAAATCCAGCACAAACAAATTCCGCCATTTAGCACTGGCCGATTGATCGCTAGTTTTCCAGCACATCCCTGACCAATCTCTCCATATGCTGGTAATCTCCAGCATGCCCTGCTTGAATCGCCTTAAAGTAAAAGTCTTTATGCTGATCCCATAAAGAATAATCCAGCGGCCCATGGCCCGCTTGCGTAGCCATCACATCCATCAGCAATCTGGATATGCGACCATTACCCTCGCGAAACGGGTGAATCAGAATAAACTCCACATGGCTGCTCGCCAAAAAGCCGATCAAACGTTCACGCTCCCAAGTCGCAAACTCTGCATAGTGCTGTAAATAATCGCGCTCGAATGCAGTGATCAACGCAGGAATTCGGTGCGCCGCCGCAAATTCAAAACCACCTTTGCCCATATTCACCGAGCGGATCGAACCCGCCCAGCTATAAACATTACCCAGCCATTTACGATGCCAGACCAGGATGTCCTCAAAGCTGAGCGTAGTCACGGCAAACTCGGGTTCGTAAAGATATTCGTACAACTTCAGCAATAAACTGTTCTCGGCTTCGTGCATATCTTGTTCGGAAGCAATACCCAGCTTATTTTTGAGCACCTTGTTGTCAGAGCCCGGCTCGAATTGATCTTGCTCGCTGCCGATTGCATATTTCATGCGATCAAACCGCCCGTTAGCGTCACAAGTGTTTTGCAACGCAATGCTAATCTGATTAATGCAGTTTGCTTTGCCATCACTTTGGTTAACTGACTAAGCGAATACGGCCGGTCAGCAATTCCTGCATCATGCCTTGTTTGATTTGGCGGGTTTTGCTCAGGCGTTGTTGCAGGGTTTGGATGTCGGCGTCCATGTCGGACAGGATGGTGGCGATGGCGGTTTGTTCTTCAACTCTATTTGAGATTCTGATTCCAATGTTTTCCAACTGGTTGGAACTTACATTAGGCTGAGCGCCTTGCTCTAGCTGACTTAACAGTAGTCCCCGATATAGTTCAGACATTACAATCTGATGAATAAAGTTAGAATCAGCGAGCGATGAATTTACTACAAATTTCCCAACTCGTTGGTTTTGGTATGCGACAAATTCATCGTTATAAATACCAACTTTCCCTGTTGTCGCACCGGACATTGCAATCAGTGCATCACCAAATTTAATAATAAATTGTCTAGGAATTACTGCTGATTCCGGATAATAAATAACATCATCAACATCGACAGCCCCCGCCTGAATATTGCTAATACGTATAACCCTCAGACCAGTTTTTTGGAATTTTTCACTTTTAAAAGCAAATCCACCCTGTACCTTACAAACGTCGCCAAGCACACACACATCCCAATCCTCCGGAATCTCCCCCAACTCACTCTGCTTATAGCCCTTTTGCGTACCATCTTCGCGCAGGGCGAATTGGGGCAGGCGGGTGCGGCCGGTGAGGAGTTGCTGCATGGTGGCGGTTTTGATGGCCTGTTTTTTGGCAATTAGCTTTTCCAGCTCGTTAATCAGCGCATCGACATCGGATAGAGCATTGGCGATGGCGGTTTGTTCTGGTCTTTGTGGAGCCACAACCAATGTTTGTCTAATCGTTGATAGACCAAGGTTCTTAATTGTTGTACCCGTTAGACCATCTTCAAAACTTTTTTTCGTACTTGTAGTTTGAAGAATGTAATAAACAAACTCTTTGGAGTAATTGTCTTTGACATCGAGATAAGCCGCACTTTTTCCTAAAACCAAAGGCTCGCTGTTGAAATACGCTAAATTTCCAATTGTCCCGTTGATTGATAAAAGAATCGTATTGCTAGATAGTTTTTTTTGATGTCTTGAAAATTCGATTTCATCAACCCTTTTTGTACTGTCATCGAAAACCACTTTTCCATTTGAGATATTGTTCCCGTTGATAAAATAGTACTCACCAGTGGCTGAATAAACTGGCGTAGCATGAATACCATCGCCAATTTCTTTACAAACGTTTGCCAAAGTAACCACTTCCCAATTCTCCGGAATCACCCCAACTTCCGTCTGCTTATACCCAACAGGCACGGCTTGCCCAGCCGCCTCCGCCATATACTGACTACTCACCTCGACGACCTGATGCTTGTTTGTCATGCCGCCTCCAAAATCGATGCCTCGTAGGGTGGATAAGCGAATGCGCATCCACCAAACCTTGCCATAACGGAAACTTGGTGGATGCGCTGGCGCTTATCCACCCTACATTTATTATATTTGTCTTTTGGTTGGGGTGGTTCATTCGAGCTCCATGTCGTGAATGTGGCTGGGCGGTTGTGCGCCCCAATCGGCTGGGTACCAACCTTTTTTTACGGCATTGGCGAACGATGACCACGGCCATTGTCCGGGCTGTTGCACATATCCGTGTTTGACCGGGTTGTAATGGATGTAATCCATGTGCCGCTGCCAATCGTTTTCATCGCGTATGGTATGTTCCCAAAATCGGCGTTGCCAAATCAATCGCTCGTGGCGGGCGTTGGTGGTGGGGTCGATTTGGCGGGAAACGGCTTTTTTTATCTCTCGCCAGCGGGATGAATAATCAGCATCACCGTCTGGCATTTGCCAAATGCAGTGTAGGTGATCGGGGAGCACCACAATCGCATCTATTTGAAACGGCCGAGTTTGTTTGACCTTGCGCAAGGCATCTCGGAGTATTTGAATTCGGTTGGCATCGTTAAATATCGCCTGGCGATGCCAAGTGACGACGGTAAAAAAATAGCAGGCGCCGGTGATGCGTAAACGTTGATAGTTGCTCATGGTTATTTGGGGTGGTGGATGCGCTGACGCTTATCCACCCTACAGTCTTGATGACTTACCGTCATAACGACCACTCCAAGCCCATCGCCTTCAAGTGTCCGGTAACTTTATCGCTCAATACATCCACCGATTGGGTAATGGCAGGCAACGGCTCGACATAACGCTCTTCCAGTTCTTTAACCCGGTTGGCCAGTTGCTGGGTGACGCGCTCGATTTCGGCTTGAATGTGGGCCTGTAAGCTGGCCAGCCATTTATCTTCGACGATCAGGACTTTGATCTCGGCTTCGCTCAAGCTCGCGTAGTGTTTGAATACGGCTAAGTCCAGTGCTTCCTGATGCTCCTTGAGAGATTTTTTGGCTTCAGCCTCTGCATCGAACAGTTTTTGCGCCTGTTGCAGTGCGGCTTTTTCATCCGGGTCGGTCGCCAGTTTTAAACGGGCTTTGACGCTGGCAGCGGTGACTTTGTCCTTGTCGTTGAGGGCATCGCTGAGCAGACCGTCGTCGCCGCTGTGTTCTTCCAGATAGCTTTCCAGTTCCTGACTGGCGGCATCCAGATCGGTTTGGATTTGATCGATGCGGGTTTGTTGGGCTTGGAAGTAACGCGCGACCAGCAAGGCTGGTGGAATCAGCTCGGCTTTGTATTTGGCTTTGTTGATGATGAGATCGGGCGTTTCTTTGAGCTTTTCGCCTTTTTGCGCTACCAGTTCGCGCAGGGTTTTACCGGCTGACCAGCCGTCTTGTACCAACACATAGACATCATCCTGCATGACTTCGGCCCAGTAATCCATCAGGATTTGGTAGATGTCGTATTTGTTTATTAACCCAGCACTAATTATCACAGGTAAACCGTTCGGGCTGAGCTTGTCGAAGCCTGCTTGTATAGGCCCTTCGACAGGCTCAGGGCGAACGGTATTTATGGGCTGGACGGCATAGGCTTGTAACAGGTCTTCGCTGATGCGCTGGATGATGTGTTTGGGTTTTTGGGCTATCTCAATATTCCTTAGCGCAGCGCGTTCACGCCAAGCAGTGAACGGTTGCAGGCTTTGCCCGGCAAAAGCGATGAATTCTGGGTGGTTCAAAATTGTCGGCTTGACCTGTGCGGTCGAGATCAAGGCTTTGCTGTAGCCGGGTCGATCTTCGGCGAATAAAGTATTTCGCAGACTGGGAAATACCTGCCAATAGGCTTGCAGCGCGGCGATGTCGCGGTTGGGTATGCCGCCTTGCAAATGGCCACTTAAATCGTGCAGGTCTTCGGGTTCACTGCTGTCGATGTAGCGCGGAATATTCAGGTTGTAGTCGTTGGCGGCGATTTCGCTTAACGCCACCATGCGGCTGAAGCGCGGCAACACCAGTTGTTTGGTAAAGGCATCGACGATAAGGTGAATGTCCTGAGTGCGCAGCCGGTTTTTGTTACCGTCTTTCATATAGCCTTTGCTGGCATCGATCATGAAAATGCCCGTCCGATGAGCAGCATGTTCTTTGTCGATAACGATGATGCAGGCCGGAATGCCGGTGCCGTAAAACAAATTGGCAGGTAAACCGATAATGCCTTTGATATAGCCTTGCTTGAGCAGATTTTCGCGAATCCGCGCTTCGGCATTGCCACGAAACAACACGCCATGCGGCAGAATCACCGCGCCTTTGCCGGTGGATTTTAGGCTAAGGATGATGTGCAGCAAAAAGGTGTAGTCGCCGTTTTTATCCGGCGGTATGCCCCAGGTAAAGCGGTCGAATTCGTCTTGCTGCGGGTTAACGCCGCTGGTCCAGTTTTTATTGGAAAACGGCGGATTGGCGACGGCGAAATCGAAGGTTTTGAGTTTGCCGTTGGCGTCTTTCCATTGTGGATCGGCAATGGTGTTGCCTTTCCAGATTTTGGCGGTGGCGTTGTTGTGCAGAATCATGTTCATGCGGGCCAACGCGCTGGTGGCGTTATCCATTTCCTGACCGAAGATGGTCAGGCCGCGCGGGGCTTCGTCGCTGGCTTTTAACAACAAGGAGCCGGAACCGCAGGTGGGGTCGTAAACACTGGCATCCTGTGGCGTGTCTTGGCTGATGCCAATCACTTTAGCCAGAATGCGCGAGACTTCCGCCGGGGTATAAAACTGGCCTTTGGATTTGCCGGATTCGGTGGCGAAGTGGCGCATCAGGTATTCGTAGGCATCGCCCAACAAATCGTCACCATCGGCGCGATTGGCGGATAAATCGATGCCTTCAAAAATACCCACCAGCTTGGACAGGCGGTCGATCATGTCCTTGCCTTTGCCCAGCTTGTCTTCATCATTGAAGTCGGCGACATCTATCACGCCTTTCAGGTCGTTCTCTTCCGCGAGGGCACTAATGATCTTGTTGATGTTTTCGCCGATTTCTTTGTCGCCTTTCAATGCCACCATATCGTCGAAGCTAGCGCCAGTTGGCACCACGATCATGCCGTACGGGTCGCCCTTGTACTTGTCGGACACATACTTCATAAACAACAGCGTCAGCACATAGTCTTTGTATTGACTGGCATCCATTCCGCCGCGCAGTTCATCGCAGCCAGCCCAAAGGGAAGAATAAAGTTCGGTTTTTTTAATAGCCATTTAGAGAGGTGCTTCCATTAATTTGTATTCAATGTATTCCGTTAAAGCAGGTCAGTATTCAGACCCGCCGCTTTTAAGCGCTGCGTTAAATTACGCATTTTGCTGAATTCGGTGCCAAGACTTTGGCTAAGTCCTACTCCCTCGCAAAACTCTTTAGCGGTGATGGTTTTCAGTGCATCGGCGTATTTGATCATTTGCAGGTGCAATTCTACGGTGTATTGATTGCGCGGCGCTTCCGCCAAGGCTTGGTTTATGCGTTGGTAAATTTCATTTTCATTCATAGTCTGGCCGGAAATGCCTGATGTGTTTATCTAATTTAGCTAAATTATATAAACATTCCGTATGCCACGAGAATATTTTTATGGTTGGAGTCGACAGCGCTTATTCCCTAACACAGAAAGCGAGCGTTTATTTTGGAGTAAATGGTCTCTAAAAGTTGGTCGATTTATTATCGGGACTAATGTTGATTTAGATTAGTCCCAGGTGAAAAGAAAAAGATAATCGAACTATTTACCCATAACCGCTGGGATAAACTAATGGGTGATTCGGTTTCTCTATGGGTACATGGACATTCGTCTAACCTCCCTTGTGGTTTTCAGCTACCTTAACCCAGGCGCGAAGAATCTCTGCAACGCTCCATGCCTGAGCGATACAGCCTCTTGGAGTGAACAAACCTTCAGCATCGAAAACTTCGCTGATGGAGCCAATACAGGCTTCATGCAAATGTCTTTCCAAAAATTGATCAAGAAAATCGCGCGCATCTTTTCGCTGTTCGGGATAGACACGCAACCAGGCGTCGATGTAGTGCCCCAGCAGCCAGGGCCAGACAGTGCCTTGATGATAAGCGGCATCGCGGGTGCGAAGATCGCCATGGTAATCGGCTTTATAGTCGGGGTGATCCGGGGATAATGTCCTAAGCCCCACCGGCGTCAACAGCCGATCTTTGATAGCCTGAAATACCGATTGCCAATGCGCCTCATCCAATACCGGATGAGATAGCGATAGCGCGAACACTTGGTTGGGCCGACACGCCGGGTCGTTTCCACCGTTTTCAGCGTCGACTACATCAAACAAATGGCCTGTCTCGGCATTCCAAAACCGCTGATTAAAACTAAGCCGGGTGAGGTCGGCGCGTTTTGCAATATCGATAGCGGCTGAGCTTAAGTTTTCCTCCACCATCCATTTTTCCATCAGCCGTAGCGCGTTGTACCACAAGGCGTTGATTTCAACCGCTTTGCCGCGACGCGGTGTAACGACCCAATCACCCATCTTGGCATCCATCCAGGTCAATGCGTAACGCGGATCACCCTGGACCAGCAGACCGTCACTGGGGTCGCAATGAATACCGAAGCGCGTGCCGCGAATATGATGGTCAATAATATCCAATAACTTGGGCAGCAATTCTTTGAGTAAACCTCGATCTTGGGTATATGCGATATACCGGTCCAACGCATGGAAAAACCAGAGCGTCGCATCGGCGGTGTAATACACGCCCTCGCTTTCACCTTCCGGAAACATGTTGGGAATCAGGCCATCACGCAGATGATGGGCAAAAGTACGCAGAATATGTCCCGCCTCGATATGTCGTCCTGTCGTCAGTGTCAGGCCTTCGAGACTGATCATGGTGTCCCGCCCCCAATCGGTAAACCAGTGGTAACCGGCAATGATGGTACGCACATCGCCGCCGGTTGCGCGGGTACGTGTCGTTTCGGCCACACGCTCGATCGGGGCGATAATAAACTGATCAGCTGCCAACACCAACTGCTTGGCCAAGCCGTTATCTAATTCCGGAGGTGCCGCCGCCAGCAAACGTCGACACCGCTCCAGTTCGGCTTGAAATGTCTCTGCGGGAGACAGTGCCATGATGCTTTCCCAGCTTTTCGAAGAAGCGATCAAGGTGACATCTTTACCGGCAGCAAGATCAACGCGAAAGTAACCTGGGCTCCACAGATTACCTTGAGCTTCATAGCCTCTTTGTTCCTCTATACGGTAAAGAATGTCGCTAAAGCGTTTGGCTTCAATTGTAAACGCCGAGTTCTCGCCATCGACGTAAAGACGTAAGGGCGGAATTGGAAACCCCTGAATTTCAACACGTCCGGAAGACGCTTTAACATCGTAGGAATCCATGGGTAGTCCTTCGGCCAAAGAAGCTTCATGGCGACGAAAATGCACGGCTACGCGAATCTTAAGTCTCAAAGGTCCTGTTCCTGAAACCAGACGATACCCTACATGAACCGTGTTGCTCATATAAGGCATTAGTATCCATTTTTCAATCACATGGTCTGCCAGTTCATAACGCCATACCGGCACCCCGGATTCCAGACGAAATTCGCGCAGGCTCGACATGCCGTGTAAATCGAGCGATCCGTCCGCCAATTCTATGCCGCCTATTTTCTGGGTGCTGCCATCAGGAAACCGAACCAACTCACTGAGTTGGTTCAACATCACGAAGCGACCTTGTGGATCAGAAAGCGCAGCGGTTAAATGACTGTGGAAACGGCGGGTGGGTACGCCAGAGATCGTTCCGGATGCATAGCCGCCAAGACCGTTGGTGACTAACCATTCACGTGTTAGTAACTCTTCCTGTTCGGCAATATCCCCAGTCCAGTTCGTTCCAATAACAATATTACTGTTCATGATTAACATTTTCCTTTACTTGAATAATAGGATGTAGCACAACAGCGGATTCGCCTTGAAGATACCAATTGCCTTTCATGGGCCAGGGCGGCATGCCCATACCGCCGTAATGAGGATCGTCGCTGAACCACATGGCATCCCAGACACAATCTTTCGGCGCAGTCAAAAGCGGTTCCGGCGCCGGAACCAGGTGAATATCACGGCTCAGATTAACCAATAACAGACGGTCATCCCCCGGATTCTTGCCGAAAAAACGTATCACCCATGCATCCGGACTTAACACTGCACCATCAATGCGGCTGCTTTGTTGACAGGCCTGAAACACCGGATCGTTACGACGCAAGCTTAATAAATCGCGGTGCAGGGCATATTCTTCCTTATGCAGATTGCGTTCATTTAAGTCCAGTTTTGAATGGGTAAATGTTTGCGGATCGCAGGGATCTGGCAGTCGGGCCTGCATTTCGGGTGTTGCCAAGGCACGAAATTGAGCCAGAAAATCAGCGCGTCCTCTCGCTACCAATTGGGCAATTTCATCTTTGTGGTCGGCAAAATAAAAGAACGGACTGGTGGCGGCAAACTCTTGGCCTTGAAACAACATAGGCGTCTGCGGAGCCAATAAGAACAGGGCGGTCAAAGCCCGGTAGCGATTGGGACTGGTCAATAAGTGGACGCGTTTGCCACTGCCGGAATTGGCTAATTGATCGTGATTTTGGATGAAGTTGACAAACTTGGATGGCGGCATATCCAATCCCGGCGTTCCGCGCGTATTGTTTTGCCATGAGTACCATTGCCCCTGGTACAAGAAACCGCGCTTCAATGTCGATACAAATTCCTGAGCGGCACCCCGGTAATCGCTATAGTAAGCATCTGCACGACCTGTCAGCGCTACCATAGCGGTATGGTGGAAATCATCGTTCCATAATGCGTCCAGACCGAAACCTCCGTTTTCGAGAGGCGAAAACAATTTTGCATCCTGAGGTTCGTTCTCGCCGATAACAAAAGTATTACGCGGAGCCCCGGCGCTACGCACTGCCTGCACGATTGCAGCAATAATATGTTCAGAGGAGCTGTCGAAAATTTGCTGGGTTGCATCAAGACGCAGGCCGTCAAGGTGGAACTCTTTAATCCAATACGCACTATTGGTGAGTACATAATCGCGCACGGCGGCTGAGTTTGGTTCGTCAAAATTTAGCGCATCGCCCCAATCACTCTGATAGCGGGTGGAAAAGTAATCACTGGAGAATTTCCCCAGGTAATTGCCATCCGGGCCCAAATGATTGAATACCACATCCAAAATGACGCCGAGACCGACGGCATGCGCTTGATTAACAAAATACCGAAATTCGTCCGGGGTTCCATAAAGCCGTGTCGGTGCGAACAAATTGACACCGTCATAACCCCAACCGAACCGGCCTGGAAAATCGGCTACCGGCATGATCTCCAATACAGTCACGCCCAATGCGGCCAGTTCGGGCAGCTCTTTGGCCGCAGCGAGCCAATTGCCGTCATGAGTAAACGTGCCGATATGCATCTCATAAATAACCTGACCTTGAGCTTCAACTCCCGGCCAGTCAGCGTCCGTCCAGTCGAACGTTAACGCATCGACCACTTGCGACGGTCCGTGCGGACCCTGGGGTTGAAAACGCGAGGCGGGGTCAGGGTAGGGTTGCGGGTCATCATCCAAGAGGTATCGGTACAAGCTTCCTACATAAGACTCTTGTAAAACGACCGAAAAATAACCATTGCCTTCACTTTGCAGTTCAATTTCGGCCGGTGGATGGGGAAGATCAACGTCTTCACCTTTATCTTCACTTGGAGAATTAATGACCAGTTTCACTATCTTTCTTTCAGGTGCCCAGACCCGAAAATGTACGCCTTTTCCGGGCACTCGTTCTGCCCCAATTGGAAATCGGCGACTATTGATTAATTTGGTAGCTATCGGTTTGCCCATGATTGTTACTCCAAGTAAGCCACTCAAAAGTAGGATGTGCTGAACAACGTGAAGCGCATCGTTCGCGATCGATGCGCTTCGTGCCTCAGCACATCCTACACACTAAAAAGTCAAATCAGGATGGCACGTTTTCACCGATAACCAGCCCCACAGGAAATCCTGCCAGCACTTGTGCGACGGGCAGGCGCCATCCGGACGGCTGCTTAAGGGGGATCAGTGTTTTTTCCGTGAAGGCACATGTGTATTGGGTATCCGGGCCATGAAAAGGTATCTCCACCGCTGTATCCCTCCAAATTTCTTCTCCGAGAGGAAGGGTATTGGCTTCACCAAGTAGCCGCGCGAAAAAACGTGGCGCCACCGTAATCACCGAACGCCTCCCGTCAATACGTGCATAGGCACACAGATGAGCGGCATAGTCACCCTTAACTGCCAGCGGCAAATAGCTTCCTCGCTGAAACACTTCCGGCCAGTGCTTTCGTAACGCCAGCGCCACCTTAATGACCAGTAATTTGGCTTGGCCATCTTCCATGGTGTCGCACAACGCACGTACCCCTGGCGATGCCTGTGTGGCAAGCGTCTGCAATGTATTCAGCAAGGTTCGACGATGGCTGAAATCAACTGGCCTCCGGTTATCTGGGTCTACCAAGGTGAAATTCCAACATTCACAACCTTGATAAATATCAGGCACCCCCGGTGCGGTGAGTTTTATCAAGGTCTGTGACAGGCTATTGAACATCCCGAGTTGCGCAATTCGTCGCTGAAAGGGTAGGAAATCGGTCAGGAACGCACTTTCCGCCGGCGCATTTATCAGCGTATCGACGAATGCCAGGATTGCGTCTTCATAGTTTGTATTAGGATTTATCCAGCTGGTATAAACCTTGGCTTCACGCACTGCCTTGACCAGATATTCCGCCAGTCTAAGACCTAGATTAGCCATTTCATTCGCATCCGGCTCACCTAGCGGCCAAATACCAAGCAAGGTCTGGTAGATGAAATATTCATCGTTGGCTGTGGGTACCAACATTCCGTCCACTCTACGTTTGAGGTTGCGGTTGGCGTGGCGCCAACGTCGTAGTGCCAGCCGCCAGGCAGCCGGTATTTCGGACAGTACGTTGAGGCGTGCCCGCACATCCTCGCTGCGCTTGGTGTCGTGAGAGGAAGTGGTCAACATTGCATGCGGCCAATGCTTTGCGCGCGCCTGGTTGGCACGATGGAATGCGCTAAGCGTCACGCCGAATTGACGAGGATCGCCGCCGACTTCGTTGAGCGACAGCAAGCGGTTATAAATATAGGCGCAGGTGTCCTCCATTCCTTTCGCCATGACCGGGCTGGTGAATTGCTGGAATTTCATCGCAAATGAAAGCACCTGCTCATAGTAAGCGGTCGATTTTCCTTCTGCTGCCGAAAGAATTAACACCTTACCCAGAAAATCGAAGATGCTGGTATCGGCTGTTGTACTTCTACGCTTAGCCGCTGCTATTGCCTGTTCGATGTTATGCCGGTCTTCCGCCGCAACCTCGCGAGAGCTTATGTAACCTCGATAAACCGGAAAGCAGGCGATAATTTCAGCCAAGGCTGTCCGCAATCCGTGTAGCGTGTAATCGCAAGTATGACGATCAGCTTCAGCAATTTTTGAGAGCAGATTAGCCAACACATTTAGCTCACCCGCCAGCGCAGTCTTCATAATGAGCTGCTTGGAACGATAGAGCAAATCATCGAAATTGACATGCTCTCCTATGAAGCTCTTATACAGACGTTCCATGCGTTCGGCGTTGCTGGTAACCACAAATAGCCCGTTGAGCAGATTAGTGAATTCGTAACCCGTAGTGCCATGCACCGGCCAGGTGGTTCGCAATTGCTCGTTTACCGCCAGGATTTTTTCCACCACCAGGTAGGGTGCGTGTCCGGCACGAGTGCAGCGTTCGACCAGCTTGTAAAAATAAGCTTCCGGGTCGTATAGCCCATCCGGATGATCCAGACGCAAGCCATCCAGTTTGCCTTCCTGAACCAGTTTCAGCAATAACTGGTGGGTTGCTTCAAAGACCTCGTCATTCTCCATGCGTAGCCCGGCAAGATCGTTAATATCGAAAAACCGCCGGTAATTAATCTCGTCCGAGGCCACCCGCCAGAACGCCAGCCGGTAAGCTTGAGCTTCAATCAAGTGGTGGAGCAGATCGAAGCTGGATGATTGCCCAGCCGTGCCGTTGAAGATGTGCAGATTTTCTTCAAGAAACTCGGCGATGCCGGAAGATTGTTTAATCAGCCCGGCAAGATGATGTTTATAGACTTGCTTGTCTCGTCTGCGCTCAATCTGACGTTCAAGTGAGCTTTCATCACGAGTGGGAAGATTACGGAACGCAGTTATCAGACTCTGGTATTCCATTAATACCGGATTATCCTGCCCACACCGTGTGATCAAAGTATCTATGCGATACGCCAGGATTTGTGGATATTCGGCCGGATCAACCGGAAAATGGTGATCGAAGTAATAAATGACGAATTCACCGTGTTCCGCGTCAAAGCGCAGTTGCAATTCGGCATTGTCCAGCACCGCACCATAAGAGCCACTCAACACCGGCAATAGCACCTTGCCGTGCAGCTTGGCCTTTATCGGCATCCAGTCGATATCGAAGAACCCTGCGTGTACGGATGCCTGACCGTTTTCCAGCACGTCCAGCCACCAGGTATTATCTCCACCCTGGACACCCATATGATTGGGAACGAAATCAACTATCTGCCCCATGCCGTGTTTGGCAAGGGCTGCACACAGCTGCTCAAATTCCTTGTGCGTGCCGATCTCGGGATTCAGCGCGTTGTGATCAATAATATCGTACCCATGCCGACTACCTGGCCGCGCCTTGAGATAGGGCGAGGCATACAGGTGTGAGATGCCCAACTCGCTCAGATAAGGAACAATCTCGCGTGCCTGATTAAAGGTGAAATCGCGGTTGAATTGCACACGATAGGTGGACAATGGAATGTGCGGTGGGGACGACTTAAACGCTTGTTCACGGCCACTGTTTTCTTCAGACAATAGCCAGCGAGAGCCACTATCGGAGAATGTGGATGGCGGCGTAACCAGTGCAGCAGATGCTTTTTTATGCACGCGTTTCATGTTGTCTACGCCTGCTTCAGCAGCACAAGCGAGCGTCCACCCAATGGGTAAGCTTGCTCTGTCTGGTAACGTGAAACATCAGGTGTGCCGATAGCATCCTGGGTATCGAGCAGGACATCCCAATGATCATGTTCCTCGAATTTCGGCAACATAAATTCGATGTCCTCATGATGTGCATTTAGAAGCAACAGCAAATTATTGTCCTTTAAACGCCGTCCGCGGCTGTCGGTTTCGATCAATTTACCGCCGGCAAAATAAACGCCCAGACAATGCGAAGATGCCTGATTCCAGTCATCATCTTTAGTTTCAGAGCCATCGGGATTGAGCCAGACGATATCTTTTATCTCGCCGCCATAATTGGGGGTTCCCTGAAAAAAATAACGTCGCCGAAATAAGGGATGCTGGTTGCGCAAGCTGATAATGCGTTGGGTGAATGCAAGCAATTCCTGATCCTGTTGCTTCAGTTCCCATGAGAGCCAGCTAATGGCGTTATCCTGACAATAGGCATTGTTATTACCCAGCTGGGTGCGTCCGATCTCGTCGCCTGCCTGCAGCATGGGAACACCTTGTGAAAACAGCAGCGTAGCGAGAAGATTGCGCTTTTGCCGGGCACGCAAAGCATTAATCGCCGGATCGTCGGTTTCTCCCTCGACGCCGCAATTCCAGGAACGGTTATTGTCGGTACCACTGGAATTATCTTCTTGATTGGCCTCGTTGTGTTTAGTGTCGTAGGTCACCAAGTCATGCAAGGTAAACCCGTCGTGCGCGCTGATGTAATTGATGCTGGCATGAGTCCGTCCACTGCGCTGGTAGAGGTCGCTGGAGCCAGTTAAGCGTTGCGCCAGTTCCCCGATTAAGCCTTCATCGCCTTTCCAGTAGGAATGAATACTATCGCGATACCTATCGTTCCATTCCGACCAGCCCAACGGGAAATTTCCCACTTGATAGCCGCCTTCGCCCAGATCCCAGGGTTCGGCAATCAGCTTGATGGTGCTTAGGACAGGATCCTGACGGATGGTGTTAAAGAAGGTACCGAGCTGGTTCACTTCGTGTAACTCTCTTGCCAGTGAGGACGCCAGATCAAAACGGAAGCCGTCTACATGCATTTCCAGCACCCAATAACGCAGGCTGTCCATCATCAACTGCAACACGCATGACTCTTGCATGTCCAGAGTATTCCCGCAGCCGGTGTAGTCTACGTAATAACGCGGATTGTCTTCCTCCAGGCGATAGTAGGAGGCATTATCGATGCCACGGAAGGACAGTGTCGGCCCCAGATGACTGCCTTCGGCGGTATGGTTGTATACCACGTCCAGAATCACCTCAATACCCGCCTTATGCAGGGTCTTCACCATGGTTTTAAATTCACTGACCTGGCCGCTGGCCGAATAACGGGAATCGGGCGCCAGAAAGCCTATGGAGTTATAGCCCCAGTAATTGCGCGCGCCTCGTTCGACCAGATGGCGATCATCAAGAAAAGCATGCACCGGCATCAGTTCAACAGTGGTAACGCCTAGCCGTTGGAGATGCTCTATGACGGGGTCCATTGCCAATCCGGCATAAGTGCCTCGCAACTTGGGCAGAATATCAGGATGTTGCATGGTAAAACCTTTGACATGCAGCTCATAAATCACCATATCGCACCATTGAATGTCGGGGGGATGGTCATTTCCCCAGGCGAAAGCCTGATCGATAACACGGCACTTCGGCATAACATTGGCATTGTCACGACGACTAAAAGATAGATCGTCGTCCTTGCTGCCTATGCGATAACCGAAGTGGGCGTCGCTCCAGAGCGGTGTCCCCACTATGTCTTTTGCATAGGGCTCTATCAGCAGTTTGTTTGGATTAAAGCGATGTCCCTCTTTTGGTCGGTAAGGTCCATGCACCCGGAAACCATAAAGTAGTCCGGGGCGAGCCTCGGGTAGATAGCAATGCCAGACTAAATCACTACGCTCTTTGAGTTCGACGCGCTGGACTTCGTTCTTGCCCTTGGCATCGAATAAACACAATTCGACCTTTTCGGCATGTGCGGAAAAAATAGCAAAATTCACTCCTTCACCATCCCAAAATGCACCGCGCGGATAGGGGCGCCCCGGCCATACCGCTGTTATCGTCTTAGTCATCTTGAAAACCTCTGGTCAAAATTATTGGCGCCTGGTTGAGCTGTCTGCTGACCACACTGCAATCCTTAAATCACAGATTGCAATCGCGATAGTATGCAGCGGAGCGGAATCACTACCCAATCCGGGCGCTTATCAAGTGCGTTGCGCACATCGTAAAGTGCCTTTTCCAGTATAAAAAGATCGAGTAGGTCGCGTAGCGGTGCATCCGGTGCAACCAATGAATTGCCCACTGTTTCCATGTATGCGGCTAGGAAAACGCGGCTAACCTCTGCTTCCCACTCACGTACAAATGGCTCAAACTTTGACATATTCTTGGGTTGCTCTGCGCTGGCGTGTGCTAGAGCAGTATGGGCGGCATAGCTGAACGATCTCAGCATGTCGGCCACATCCCTCAATGGCGAGTGTTTGTGGTGGCGCTCAACGAAAGTGCAGGTAGGATCACCCTTAAAATCGGTAATCACGAAATCATTATGTGCAAGTAGCACGTGCCCAAGATGATAGTTGCCGTGGTAGCGTGTCTTGACTAATTTAAGCTGTCCACTACCGCTAATACACGCCTGGAGACGTTCTGCCAGTGCGTTGCGTCGCGCGAGCAATGTTTGTGCTAGCTCCACAACAGACACTGCAAGTTCTAGCTCCCGGCTTTTGAGCAGATTCAGTGTCCTTTGCGCTTCGGCTTGCCCATGCTGGATCCAGTTAGAGAGATCAGAGTCGTTAACGGGCTCCGGATCAAAGGCGGAATCACCGGTTATTTTTCCTAGCGCATTGTGTAGTTCGCCAGTCCGCTGACCAAGCGTGCGTATTAAAACTAGATAGGCAGCATGTGCTTGTTCCGCAGGTTTGGGGGGCTCGCCTGCTGTGCGGCATTCTTCAAGGAATCGCCCGAGATAATCCAAGGTATAATTCCAACAGTCCCCCTGATTTCTTACATAGCCCTGCAACAAAGCCAGTGTCATTTTTCGACCTTCGCTGTCCTCATACTCAACTAGGCCAAACACGGGGGCTATATTGGGAAATTTGACCACCTCGGTTAAAAAACGCCCAATCTCGAACTCCGGTTGCATGCCGATTTCCAGATGCCGATAGCCTTTTAGAAAGTATTGTTCAGCCAATACGACGTTAGTATTACTGCCCTGTAGGCCAAGTGATCTTATTGAAAGAGTGGTAGATGCCTTGCTGAGTGAAACAAAAGCGTCGGTAGGTGAAAAACGGATAGTGCCTGTTGCGCAAGTTAACGTTTCTCGTGACCCAATGGCCTTTTCCAACGCTTGACAAAACCACTCGTCGGCAAAAGCATCAGCCACTATGCCAATTTGAGCCTGTTGGCGCACTTTGGCCACAGTGGTGGGCAACATGGCACGCAGGTGTTTCTCGTCGCCGTTTTCCCACGCCAGTGCCAGTGGCAAAAAGCAGGAATATGGCACGCCTAAATCACCTTCAACACGGCACAATGCTATCAGCCACTTTTTACCATCACTTCCCCACTCGGCATAATCGTTAATCACAACACGTCGAAGCACGACGTCTTTAGCGCCAGACCAGTGTTGCGCAGCGACAAAATGCGGTAATACCTCTTCTTCGAGCTGATGACGGACTTTCTCAGCAATGGCAATACGCGAAGGTATAACTCGATCATTGAAGAAGCTATTCCAGCCATCGAACAGCACCAGTGTCGGCAGTTCCTCGGGTAGTAAGTGCTCATCGTGCCAAGCTGGCGCCTCTTCGTCACTGGCCAATCGGAACCAATAATGATTATGGCCGGGCAGGGTAAGAAGATAGGGTAATTCACCAATTGGCGGAAAAGACGCACGGCCCATTAATTCCACCGGCACGCGTCCCTTATACGCAGAAAGATCAAGTTCAACCGCCTGAGCGGCACGGGACAGGTTGGCCACGCACAATATAATGTCGTCTTGGTATAGTCTGAAATAGGCGAGTATTTTGCGATTGCTGGGATGTAAAAAAACCAGTTTCCCTCGACCAAATGCCTGATGATTTTTGCGTAGCGCCAGCACACGCTGCATCCAGTTCAACAGCGAACCACGCTCACGTTGTTGCGCCTCTACATTGACTGACCCGAAGCCATAGACCGGATCCATGATGGGGGGGAGATATAGGCGTTGCGGATCGGCGCGCGAGAACCCGGCATTACGGTCCGGACTCCATTGCATGGGGGTACGTACACCATTGCGATCACCCAGGAAAAAATTATCTCCCATACCAATTTCGTCGCCGTAATAGAGACTGGGCGAACCCGGCATGGACAGCAGCAAGCTGTTCATCAACTTGATTTTATCGATTTCGTTGTCCATCAGCGGGGCCAGTCGGCGCCTAATGCCGACGTTCACGCGTGCGCGCGGGTCAACAACGTACATCTGGTACATATAATCACGTTCTTTGTCAGTGACCATTTCCAAGGTAAGCTCATCGTGATTGCGCAGAAAGACCGCCCATTGGCAGGAATCGGGAATATTCGGGGTCTGCCGCATAATATCGACAATAGGATGGCGGTCTTCCTGGGCAATGGCCATGTACATCCGCGGCATGAGCGGGAAATGGTAGGCCATATGACATTCATCGCCGTCACTGAAGTAGTCGCGGACATCTTCCGGCCACTGATTAACTTCGGCGAGAAAAACGCAGTGAGGGTAATGTGCATCAAGTACCGCACGCATTTGTTTGATGACGGCGTGAGTTCCCGGCAGATTTTCGTTTTGAGTGCCTTCACGCACGCACAGATAGGGAATTGCATCCAAACGCATGCCGTCAACACCTAAATCCAGCCAAAAACGCATCAGTTTGATGACCGCTTTCACCACCTTTGGATTATTGAAGTTGAGGTCCGGTTGATGGTGGAAGAAACGATGCCAGTAATAGGCATGGGCTTCTTCGTCCCAGGTCCAGTTCGATCTCTCGGCATCCTGGAAGATAATCCGCGTCTCGGGAAATTTCTGGTTGGAATCACTCCATACATAAAAATCCCGTTTACTTGAACCGGCGGGTGCCCGGCGCGCAGCCTGAAACCAAGGATGTTGATCGGAGGTGTGATTGATGACCAGTTCAGTGATAATTTTGAGGCCGCGGCGGTGTGCTTCCTTTACGAACAGTTTGAAATCGGCCATGGTGCCGTATTCGGGATGGATGTTGCGATAGTCAGCAATGTCATAACCGTCATCACGCATTGGAGACGGATAGAAGGGCAGTAACCAAAGCGTGTTGACACCTAAGTCCTGGATATAATCGAGCTTCTGGATTAACCCCGGAAAATCCCCGGTGCCATTATTGTCGCTGTCATAAAAAGCTTTGATATGCAGTTCATAAATAACGGCATCTTTATACCAAAGCGGGTCATCCATCCATTGTGCGTTGCCCATCTGTGGTTTTTTTATTTCGTTGGTTTCGTTCATAGTTCTCTTTTGCAGAAAGCTGTCTAAGCGCATTCGGTAAACACGCGTCGGCGGAATTTAAAATGTCACGACACTCAACAAAACTTCCGATGGTTCCAAGGAATTACCGCCCTAATGCTTGGGGTCGCATGTCCGATTCCAAGGAAACACATGCGGGACACCATTGTCAGATTCCTAACGTTAAGATCCGTGTTAATACAGAGGGGACAGAGCCCTGTCCCCGATGTCCACGTCCCGGTTGACTAGCTTTGTGGTATCTCCGCAGCGTTTAAGGTAAGCATCGGCTTTCTTTCCATCAATGCTTGGGGTGATAGAAAGGAAATTGATTAAGCTCCTCACGCAACCGTTCCCATTTATTTGAAGTGTCCGGCCAGTGCTTCTTATCAAAACCAGGCGCCTTTTTTAAGGTCTCTTTATCTAGGTCAAGGACGTAATACTTCTTATCACTATTCCAACTTAGCCCGTCCCAGGGAATGGCAAACAGTTTGTCGCCAACGCCCAATACACCGCCGAAGGAAACAACGCCATAGACCACTTGACCACTCGCCGGATCGATCACCAAGTCTTTGATGGCACCAAGGTTTTCTCCATTTGGATTTTTCACCTTGGTACCAATGATCTTGCTGGCGCGACTGACCTGCTGCATCGACTTGTTGGACTCCTGAGTACGCTCAACAGCTTCCTTTTGGCGCTCTTGATTGAGTTCAGTCTGCTTTTCTTTGACCTCCTGTTGTTTTTCCTGAAGCTCATGTTGCTTCTCCTGGACGTCAACCGCAAAAGAACTCCCCATGAATGCCGCACTCAAAAATGATACGGCGACAATGGCAATAAATGTTTTCATAACTATCCTCCAACTTCATAAAATGATGGGTACCTCGGTAAGTTTCGAGTTTGACAAGGTATGCTGAAACCATTCGGTTCGCCGTTTAGGTCAAACGACTGACAGTTTTAGGTCTGAATTCCCCTCATCATTGACAATTATTTTTGTTTTTTAATCTGCAGTCTGTTCGCTAGCATACATAAGCCAACCATCGAAATGAGGCTGCCCATACGCTTTGGCCGAATTCAGCGTTGTCGACTTTTTAAGTTCTGACAGCTCGTCATTAAGTTCTTCTTACATCCACCAAATATCCCTTCCGCGAGTCTGAGATCGATTCTTAGCATTCCGATCGGGTATAGCTTTAGTCCGTCTATGTTCGCTACCGTACTGACTAACTTCAGTTTTACCCGTATCGTTTTGATTGAGCGTGGGATTGCTATTCCGCGCTTTAGTCATGATCAGCCTCATGGCTAAATACTTACCGGGAGATACTCATGAACAAAGATCAAATAAAAGGCCGAGTTGAAGAAGTCAAAGGTAAAGTCAAGGAAGTCACCGGCAACATACTGGACGACGAGGAGTTGGAGTTAGAAGGAAATATCCAAAAAAATGTTGGCAAAGTCAGGGCAGGCTTTGGCGATCTCAAGGAAGATCTTGAAAAAGATAAGTAAAACCAGTACTTAAAAACGATTATCGTTAGTTATGTTTACGCTTACGGCTGGTCTAATAATGATGGTCAGCCCTATTCGAGCCAAACAGGATACTGCTTTGCAATTGGCTGCCGAACGCAGCGTTGGAAAATACCCAACGTAATATTCGCGATAAAAATAACACTACTTTAGACATTTTCGAGAAGGCACATGCAGAGGATATTTCCTCGACTGAAGAAGCATCTGTCTAATTGGAATGAGGGCATATCACTTACGAATGATCTAGCAAAAACTTCGGGGGTTGTAAGCCCATCCCCGGGTATATATACCCGTAACAAAACTTATAACAATCAGGATACTACTATGAAAACTAAAGAAATTATCGTTACATGTTTGGTTGCTTTGGCGTTATTGTCTGGCTGCAACAAAGAAAAGGAATCCACCTCTACCTCGACCACCAGCAAAAGCGTTACAACACCGGCTCCTGCTGAAGAGCCTGCTACAACTAAAACTCAGGAATCAACTACCACCACAACCGAAACAAAAGGTAAATAATTTAAGATTTGCCAGTTCCCAATCTCCCGATTGGGAACTTCTATCTTGTAGCTCCCCGTTTATTGATTTCAAAAAACAGCAAATGCTGCCAAAGCACAACCAATTTAATTAATACAGGTCTAAAGTTTTCGCGGTTTTAGATGTTGATTCACACTCAGACTTCGCCACAATCCGGGCAGAAAAAAACCACGAATAATAAGACGCCATACCACCATGCGGGTAATACGGGCAATGTCCTTTACTGGGTGGAAATGACTGGGTCGGGCATTGACGGGATAAGTCGTCTGCACCGGCAGGAAGGCACATAGAAATCTGTGTCGGGCGGCTTCAATGATGATCTCGCTTTCGAAAACGAAGCCCTGGTTACGGCTCAGCTGGAATTGGCAGAGCCTGATAAGTTGCGCTGGATACACCCGGAAACCCGACTGGCTATCTTCAATTGTCTGGCCTGAGGCCCAGGCGATCCAGAAGTTGGCGAAACGGTTGGCTCGGTAACGGGCAGTTGGAATCACTGCTCGGTTCCATAAGCGTGAGCCAATCACCAGTTTGTCCGGATGGGCTTGTGCTGCCATCAAGAGCCTTGGAAGATCGGCTGGATCGTGCTGGCCGTCCCCGTCCATGGTGACAATTCCCTTCGCGCCAAGACTCAGTGCCGCTTGCATGCCATTCCACAGGCTAGCCGCTTTCCCTAGATTTTCAGGATGTTGCCTCAGTGTCACCGGCAAATTCGAGAGCTTTTCCACCGTACCATCGTTGGAACCGTCGTCGACCACAATCACTGTACCAAAATGCCGTAGGGCACCTTGTACTACCTCCCGAATGGTGGCGGATTCGTTGTAGGCTGGAATTACCAATATGTATTCGTCTTTTCCGTTCATGCCATTTCCCCATTCACGCCGAACAATTGCCGGCAACATACGAGGCACCGGCCGGTGACCAGAAAGATCATCTGGTACCCCTTCCTCTTTATTTGATGAGCCACGAAAGCTGGCAGCGATGATGGCTCTTTGCAGATCCTGTTCTTGGTAAGCCAAGCTTCTATTCGTCTGAATGCCAGAAATCATAAAAATTGAACCAGTTATAAGGCGCCAAGCGGCAGTAATGTTCCAGACGGTTAGCGTAGTTCTGCATAATGTGATGGACGGCGGCCTCCCGCTCGTGCCGACGGACTCGCGGCGGGTCGGCCAGATGTTCAAACCTGACCTCGTAGCGCCCATCACCCTGATGCAGGCAGAAGAACAAAACCAAGGGCATGTCGAGAATTCGAGACAGTAGGGCAGGGGCCTCAGGAAACCAAGCTGGTTCGCCGAAGAATTCGCAGCGAACTCGCTTGCTGGAATGAACACTGCGGTCTCCCATTAGCGCAATGATGCCGCCCTGATGCGCGTGCTCGTCAAGCCCAACCAAGGATCCGACACTGCCCATATAGATAATGTCTTTGAACAGCGACGGGTTCAGCTTCTGGTACAGACCGTTAATGCGGGGCGTTCCCTCTCCGTAAACGAGGGCTTTGATACGATATTCGCTCTGCAACAGTCCCACCGCCCGAATAATTTCGAAGCTGCCGAGATGGGCACCTACCAGTAGGCAACCACGTCCGGACTGGGCGTAAGTGTCCAGCACTTCCAGTCCGTGCATACGAATATCCAGTCGCTGGCCCTGCCCGGCAAACATGTATATTCGGTCCAGTAGCGTGCAGGCGAATGTGTGGTAATGCCGGAACACATCGGCCCAACCGCACTCATGCCCCAACACCCGCCTTAGAAAGTCGCGGGAGGCGGTGCGAGTACGAAACGAGAAGACAACGAAATAGGCTGTGATCGGGTAAAGTAAGAAGCAAGATAGCCATCGTCCGGCCCGCAGGGCGATCCAGTTGATGGTGTTCAACCAGAACAGGTTGCTCCGCTCCGGCAATTCCAGCCACGCCTGTTTCATGGGACTGCGCTGTCGAAGAGATTCAAAGCCGGTGGACATCCAAAGGTCTCGCATGTGTAGCGGATCGTAACGTTCGCGCGACGCGTGAGTTTCAGTCGACAGGCCTGTCCCGGTATGGGTATCGTCTTGAACTTGGCGCTCACCATCGGGACGATGATAAACGCCGCCGAACTAGGCAAACCGTCACCTTAGTTGCCATCTCATGAATCGAGTGCAAGGCGCTTAGTGGCCCTTCACTATCGTGCACCACTCACCGACAATATTAAGCAAGTTCCTCGCCGAGTGATCCACTGAAGTGACTTCTGTGATTTTGCCATTTTCCTTGGCCGCTCGAACACTGGCATCGCCGCGTGCCAGTAGGCCCAGAATGGATTCCGCACAGGCTTTGCCTTCTTTCGTTGCGGACGGGGTAGAAGAACCAGCTTCCCCGGTCGCTATATCACCCCAGATAACCTCGGTACCCAGAACACCCTTAATCGGCGAATCGACGATCATGCACCCACTGAGACCGGCTACGAGACTCATTACGCTGGGAATCAATAACATTCTCGTGGTTATTCGTCTTTGCCCTGCGGCTCGGTCGGGAGCGTTTATCAGGCCGTGCTGCCATTTCTGCCCCAATTCCCCATTCAGTTCTACCGATGTATCCTTAATTTGATTCAAAGCCATAGCTATTCTCCAAAAAAATAAAAAGTTAATGGGCTTAATCGCCCATTTCTATTGAATGGTTCATAAACAAGAGGTCTGGGCTAGTCACTATTCTCCTCGGAGAAATTAAAAACATACTGGCTCCCATATATCGAACCCACTATGATTTTTTTAATGACGTGCTCATCTCCGTTTGTCAGGACCACATAATTACCGGATGGTACTTTTACAAAGGCTCGGATCGTTGGACCCGATAAGAAGTAGGGTATGGCCTTTTGCTTCCTCAATCTTCAACTTGGTATCGCTCACATTATTTTTTTTGTTCGTGCTCGCCAACACCGCCTTACACACAGCTAAAGACCCTGTCCGTCTGGTTTCATACATCTACTTGGATAGTTAATCTATAGAAGTATCTCCAGCCCGTCTGTACGCTATCGTACAGATCGACGACAGCTTTCCCCTTAAATTGCCTGCCTATTGCTGTAGCTATCTTTTCGAGTAAATTTCATTCTCTAACTTGGCGTTATAAGTTTATGTTTGGTGTTGAGGTGTTTTTTCTACTGCGTACGCTAGCGCACTGAACGGATCCCGCTTTGCCCCATACAATAAAAACTTAGGGAAAACGATTGGGAAAAAGGACGCCTCGTACCACTATCTAAAGTATAAAACCAATGAAAAAACATAATTTATACGGCACACACCATAGTCCCACGACAGGGTTCGCTGGCAAGTTTCCCAAAGATGCCACTGAGCAAAAGGGGACTGAGCACCCTATTGATGACCAACTACAGCAATCCTGGGAGCTAGTGGAGCTTAAGCAAGCACTAGAAACGAGCCAACAGCAAGCGAAGGTTTTACAAGAACAAAATGTGTCGCTTGTGGAAACTAATGCCTCTCTCAATCGAAAACTGATGAGACTTGCAAAAAAATGCGCACTCGCCAGTCACTTTGGGTATCACGACAAGTTAACCGGGTTGCCTAATCGCAGCTTACTGACAGACCGGCTTAAACAGGCGCTAGTGCAGGCCGCACGACAACATAAGCGAGTGGCGCTACTGTTTATCGATTTGGATACATTAAAAAGCGTTAATGATAATTTTGGGCACGCGGCAGGGGATAGAGTTTTACAGCAAGTAGCAGAACGTTTAACTGCCAGTATTCGTTATAGTGACACCGCCTGTCGTTATGGCGGTGACGAATTTGTAATAATGCTGCCGGAAATGGACGAACAAGAATGTGTGGCTACCGTGATTGAGAAAATTCGCGCTTGTCTGGCAGCGTCTTATGAAATGGACGGCAATGCTATTGAAGTTGCCGCGAATATCAGCTGCGTCGTTTATCGTAACGACGGTCAAGATTGTAGTGAGCTGGTCAAGCAAGCCGATATTGCCATGTATCTCGCTAAGGCATACAGCTACAATATTATTTAGGGAACCTCTAAAAATTATCCATTTATGCTTCGACAGGCTCAGCACGAACGGATAAGTTATTGATTTAAATAAACCACCGTTCGCATTTATGCCCTATGGGTACTGAGCTTGTCGAAGTGCAATTTTTAGAGACCCCTTTTAGTCTTTCGAATCAGCCGAACTAAGCAAACAAGTGCGTGTATAGAGTGACAGCGGCTTTTTAGCCTATGACGGGTAAGGTAAAAATCTTCGGTCACATTGTTCAAAGTACCAAAAGTACAACATACAAATTTATTCAGAAGCTGCTATCGCAGACTCGCTATTGCCCATCACTAACGCTCGCCACTCCGCTTTTTGCGGCATTAATGGCGGCATAGCCGCGAATTCAGGTTCTGGCGTCGGCTTTGCGACCAACTGTTCGAAGTCGCGGGTTACGACACCACCTTTGCGGAAAAAAGCGTTGTAGATAGTCCAATTCGCACGATTGCGAGAGCCGTTCCACGGAAAGCGGCGCAGCATCGACGGCAGGGTATAAAATCCGTCATAGGTGTCCAAGTATCCGCGATAGAGTTGATCGGCCAAAAGCCCAGCCGGTTTGAAAACGATGTGGGATTGATCGTATTTATTCCAATCAAAGGAGACGATTTGCTTACGCCGCATCATCTCAAACCAGTTGATGGTGCCAGGATAGGGTGTTAATAGTGAATAGCCGCACATGTCGAATTTGGCGTCGATATTGAACTTTAAGGTTTCATCGAACACTGACGGTTCATCACCTTCAAAGCCGAAGATAAACAGGCCTAGTGCCATAATGCCATGGCGATGCAGCTTCTCTACCAGTGCGTGGTAAGAATCGGGATTGTTCTGGCACTTATGGACATTGCGAAGAGTTTGCTTAGAGATGGACTCGAAGCCGATGGACAGCATAAAACAACCGCTTTCCGCCGCCAGTTCCAGCAAACGTTCGTCGTGGGCATCGCGACTGTTAACAGCCGCCTGCCATTTCAAGCCACGCCCCTTAAATGCCTTCATCACTTCTATAGCCCGTTTCGGCGTACCGAAAAAGTCAGCGTCGTTAAGCAAAATCATTCGTTCATCCATGTGTTCTATCTCGGCGATTAGATCAGCAACGGGCCGGTAACGAAAGCGCAGGCCATACATGGTAGGTTCGGCGCAAAAGGTGCAACCGTGATGGCAGCCGCGTGACGTCTGAACAAATCCCTTGTTGATGTAGCGGTTGCTCTTCAGCAATCCTTGCCGAGGGATCGGCATTCCGACCATCGAATGCAGGTTTTCGGCCTTATAGATGCCATTCAATTGGCCGTGGTGTAGATCGTCGAGAACCTTGTTCATGACCAGCTCAGCTTCCCCAATTACCACCGCATCAGCATGTTTAAGCGCCTCCTGGGGCAAATAACTGACATGTACGCCGCCCATAATTACAGGTATGCCGCGAGCCCGGAAGGCGTCGGCAATCTCGTAACCTCGGTTCACATAAGATGTCATCGCGGAGATACCTACCATATCGACCTTCAAGTCGAAATCGATGGGTTCGATATTTTCGTCGGTCAGAATAATTTCATAATCATTTTTTGGGATCAGTGCCGCCACGGCGAGTAGCCCTGCAACGGGTGAGTACAGAGCTTTGCCAAAAAACAGCGGCCGGGTAGCAAAGGTATCTGCCCTCGGATTAATCAAATGGATGCGACGGGTTGTAGCCATGGAGATGCCCTCTTGGTATACGGAAATATAGAAACACTAGACACTGTTTCTATGTGTTTACTAAGGCAAAGCCTAATAGCAAGAGTAGCCATTGTCTGTACGCTACAGAACATAAAGTAGATTATATATTCTGTCGATTGTGTGGATGGTGAGTAAGCCACATGAATCGTTGGAGAGCGCCTTGGGTTGCAGTATCGGCTAGATTTTTGCGGATTTGTTGGTAATGGCTAGCTTTTAATATCGACCTATTTATGCGTAGTTCTACGAATATCTGCTCAATACGAATATTGTTATAACGTTCTCCCGTTTGTTTATCCTGTAATTGTTCGTTTAACCCTACTGGAGAGACCGTGTAATGTTAACCAACACACATAAAGATGATTCAAGACGGACTTAAAAGTAGTCCTCGGCAAAACCATCTTATCAACGCCCTGCCGGTAGTCGAATATGAGCGCCTGTTGCCACTCCTGGAACTGGTGCCAATGCCGCTTGGTGAAGTCCTTTACGAGTCTGGGGAAAAGCTGCGTTATGCATATTTCCCCACGACTTGTATCGTATCGCTGCTGTATGTCATGGAAAATGGCGCGTCGGCAGAAATCGCGGTGGTTGGCAATGAGGGGGTTATAGGGGTCGCCTTGTTGATGGGGGGCGAAACCATGCCTAACCGGGCGGTAGTGCTTAGTGCAGGCTATGCCTATCGGCTCCGGGAATATCCGCTACTGAGGGAATTTGAGCGGATAGAGGGTAATCACGGCGGCGCGCTGCTACATATATTACTGCGTTACATCCACGTCCTGATTACTCAGATGGGGCAAACTGTGGTTTGCAACCGGCATCATTCCATAGATCAACATCTGTGTCGTTTTTTGCTAATGTGCCTTGACCGGCTCCCTTCGTATGAATTGAACCTAACTCAGGAATTAATTGCTCATATGCTTGGTGTGCGCCGCGAAAGCATTACCGAAGCAGCCAGCAGATTACAGATGGCGAGGTTGATTAATTACCGACGTGGGCATATTACGGTGCTGGACCGGCTGGGATTAGAAGAGCAGGTCTGCGAATGCTACCAAGTGGTTAAAAAGGAATCTGATCGTTTGTTTCCTGAAATTTCTCAAGTTATTCCATTGAGACCGCGTATTCTAACGCTTGGTAAGCCTGAAAGGCATGAAGCATAGGCGTCTGTTCCCTCGGGAACAGACGCCATGAGATAGAAAAGCGTAGGATCCCTTCGTAAATACGTTGTAACCCGCATAAGGCCTAGAACGGCAAGTTTGTCAGTCTGTCGTGGTTTGTTATTTGATTGGAATAATGGCGGTCTGCAGGATAATTCGCCTGCTACCAGAGTGACGACTTTTGGTGTTTATAGCGGCAACCACAAAACAATTTACTTACGGGAAATATTAATGACCAATGTTTGATGGGGTGTTCCTCTTCTGGGATGCAACCTGGTTAGGATTTCAGGAGCTCAAAAAACTCGTTATTCATCCAACGCATCAGGAATTTTAGTCCGCACTACAACCAAACCAACCGCTCTTAAAGCCGGTGGTTGTTTAGTGTCTATAGTCGGTATCCATGAGTAACAAGAAATTTCCACATTTTGTGAGTGGCCGGTTTAGTACTGGGACCAGTCGATTAGAAAACTAAAATTTATGCCAGTTGAATGACAGCTGATGGCCCAGAGTGTGTCAAAACACAAGCCATAGTAAAAGCCGTAAAAATATAACTTAATTACTTGAAATATAAGGAGAATTAACGTAATAAGTGGTAAAATTCAGCCCTAATTAAACGTTAAGGACTTCAATTGAAACGTTTTATACAAGGCGAGCATCGGACACAAAATACCTTATTTCCAGAATCATTGGATGACTACGTTACCGAGTGCAATCCAGTCCGAGTAGTC